>Ga0114962_10001821_pt1 | contig 18214 bp, 9 predicted proteins | sample C_130820_MF_Meta_FD_87017 | JGI IMG/M metagenome (GOLD analysis project Ga0114962, IMG submission 87017) | Freshwater microbial communities from Lake Croche, Canada to study carbon cycling - C_130820_MF_MetaG | ecosystem: Environmental > Aquatic > Freshwater > Lake | place: Lake Croche, Canada...
AACAAATCTAAATTTTCAACAACATGGAAATGGAACCCTACGATGTAATTTAAGTTCTCCATATGCAAATGTTACCAACGGTCTTATAGTTGGAGATATTCAGTTAAATACTTTACCAATAAATACAGATGTTAATTCACAAGTAATAACAAATCAAAAGTATATTGAAGTAAATACATTATCTAGTATAATCTGCCCTACAGTAATTGAACCAACAAATCTATCACAACTAAATTTATATTTTATGGATAGATACGAGCATTTAATGGTTAATATTCCTGATTTTTTAGTAACTTTAATTTTTGAAGAAATTGAAGAACAATAAACGAATTATTTAGAAATTTTTATATTATATAATTAATATAATATAAATGTCATTATCAGGATTTCAAAACGTATCGAATACATTAACAGGAAATGATACTCAAGATATTAATCTTAATAGTATAACAGCAGTATATGGAGATTTTACAAATTTATCAGCAACTAATTTATCAGTATTAACAGTTAATACGGGAGATATAACTTGTACTTCTATAAATAACTCTGGAGGATATTCAGGGGAATTATTAAATTTAGGAGCAGTTAGTTATGGACTAGATTCAATTTGTATTGGAACTGGGACTGGACTTAGTAATGGAGATTTCGCGATTTCTATAGGTTCTCAAGCAGGAAATAGTCAACAACACGAATCTGGAATTTCAATCGGAACACAATCAGGAAATCAAAATCAACAATATCAAGCAATTGCTTTAGGAACCCAATCAGGAAATTATTCTCAAGGACAAAACTCAATTGCTATTGGTAGTCAATCTGGACAAACTTCACAATCAAATAATTCAATCGCGATTGGATATTATGCCGGTAATTATTCACAAGGTCCAAACTCAATTGCGATTGGTAGTCAAGCAGGAACTACAAATCAAAGTTCAAATTCAATAATTTTAAATGCTTTAACAGGTGCTTTAAATACTACAAATAGTGGTTTTTATGTAGCACCAATTAGAAATATAACTTATTCAAATACATTATGTTATGATACATTAACAAAAGAAATAGGTTATATAAGTGGAAATGGACCCACCGGACCAACAGGAATAACCGGACCAACAGGACAAACTGGATCAACTGGAAGAACAGGACCCACAGGACAAACAGGACAAACTGGACCAACAGGAATAACAGGACCAACGGGACCAACGGGACCAACAGGACCAACGGGAATAACAGGACCTACTGGATTATTAAGTGTTTCTGGAACTAGTTATGGAGATTATGTATATTGGAATGATACAACATCTTTATGGACTGTTGGTAGTAATAATATAAATATTGGTCAAAACGCAGGTAAAACAAACCAAGGAATACTTGCTGTTGCGATTGGTGCTCAATCAGGTCAATTTTCACAAAGTAATTATTCAACAGCAATAGGTTTTCAAGCAGGTCAATATACTCAATCATCCTTTTCAGTTGCTATTGGTCCTTTTTGTGCTCAAACAGGACAACAACAAACAGCAGTTGCGATTGGTCCTAATGCTGGTGGTTTTAACCAAGGGTATAATAGTTGTGCTATTGGATATTATGCAGGTTTTAATTCTCAAGGATTTAATTCTGTTGCGGTAGGAGTTCAGTCTGGTCAAACAAATCAAGGAAATGGTTCAGTTGGAGTTGGAGTATTCGCTGGTAATTTATCTCAAGGGAACTCGTCCGTTGCTATTGGAAGTAACGCAGGCACAAATTATCAAGGTAATAGTTCAGTTTCTATTGGTAGTAATGCTGGAAATCAATATCAAAATATAAATTCGGTTGCTATTGGAATTCAATCTGGGCAATACTCACAAGGTCCCCAAGCGGTTGCTATTGGTTTAAATGCTGGTCAAAGTAATCAACAGGTAAATGGTGTTGCTATATCAAATCAAGCGGGTCAATATAGTCAAGGCGCGAATGCTATAGCAATTGGTAATTTGAGTGGAAATCAATCACAAGAACAATTTTCTATTGGTATTGGATATAAATCAGGTCAAAATTCACAAGGTTTAAATTCTATTAGTATTGGTTCACAAGCTGGTCAATTCGCACAATCACAAAACAGCATAGCAATTGGTAATCAATCTAGTCAAACGAATCAAGCAATAAATTCAATCTCAATTGGAGCAGGAAGCAATTCAGGTGGGAATTATTCAATTGCTCTTGGTTATAATTCGAACGCAACACAAAATCATCAAATTTGTTTAGGAACATCAAGCGAAACCGCTTATATGAGCACTCCAATAATAAGTTTAACAGATACATTTAGTTATTTCACTATTAGAGAAATTGGTGTTTATATTTATAATGGTTCAAGTGGAAATTATTGGGTGTATCCTTTAGTATATTCAAATCATAATTTAAATAATCTAGTTAATCAATTTTCAGCTTCAGGAACTATACCTGGTTCATCCGGGAATGGTGGTTCTGGAGGGATTGGTTCATTTTTAGCACTAAATGTAGGTCAGACAGACGACGGTTGTTTAGTTTTTCCAAATTATGGAATCATTACTTATGACCAAGCAGGATGGATTGGTAATATTCGTTTAAATTATTTTAACAATACAACTAGAGCATGTTATGTAATTCCAACCTTAATAAACAGTGCTATTAGTTGTAAAATTTATTATAATGGTATTGAACAGATTGAATAATAGAATATATAGTTATTATATGAATAGTATTGAGTTCGGTTCAACGTTTTGGATTAGCATGGTAGGATTAATAATTGGTTTTTTAGGAGTTGTAATTAAATTTTGTTTAAAATCAAAATGTAAGACGTGTTCTTTATGTTTTGGTTTAATAAAAATAGAACGAGATATAGATTCTGAAATTAAAGAAGAACTAATGGAATTGGATCACAACATAAATCCCTTTTAGACTAAAATAATAATAATAAAATATAATAATATGAGCGTTTCTCTCCAAATTTTAGAAAAACCAATTCTTAAAAAAACAAAGATGAACTGTGATGGAGTAATAGATAAATCATTATTAGAATACCCTATGATTGAGGACTGTTTTTCAAAAACGAATTTTACAATATTTATTGGAAAGATGGGACAAGGTAAATCAAGTTTAATGACATCATTTGTAAAAAACATTTGGTGTAATTGTTATCATAAAATAATTTTAATAATGCCTGAGAATTCACGAGAGTCAATTGAAGATGATTTATTTGGTAAATGTTTGGACCCTAATCAACTGTTTACCGAATTAAATTCTGATATATTAAATTCAATATATGATGATTGTAAAGAATCAAGTTCTGATAAAAAAACAACCTTACTAATAATAGATGATTTTCAAGCACAATTAAAAGATAAAGATATTGTAAAGACTCTTCAAAAATTAATAACTAAAATGCGTCATTTAAGAACAACAATTGTATTATTAAATCAAAATTATCAAGCACTTCCAAAAATGTTACGAGAATTAGCAAGTAATCTTGTTATGTTTAATTTAGGAAAATCTCAAATGCTAAAAATATTTGATGAAAGCATCCAATATCCAAAAGAAATATTTCAAGAATTGATAAAACAAACATACCAACATCCACACGATTATATGGTTGTTAATTTAAGAAATAAACATATTTATAAAGGGTTTGATAGGTTTAATATTCAAGAAGATTAATTTATTTTATAATTGTATATTATATGCAATCCAAAAATAACTTTGTTCGTTTTGCTAAAAATGAAGGTAATCGATTACTAGGTGGTATCAAAAATATATCAACAGTTCTAGATAATCCAATAGTTAAAGCTGGTTTATTTGCTGGTGCCCCTGAGATTGCGGCGCCTGCATATTTAGCTCAATCTGGAATTAAACACGCTATTCAAAATTTTGGTAAATTGGAGAAAAAAAGAAGATAAATCATTATTTTATATCTATGTAATATAATATAATGAAAAAGATAAAAGTTAAGACAAAACAAAAGCAGAAGCAATCTCAAACTGTTAATATTAATTTAGGTAATATCTTAAAAAAGAAAACAAATCCTAAACGAAAACCACAACCAAAACCATCTTATATAGCAGAATCAATAATATTTAATCGACCTCCAATTAGAGAATACATAGATACTTCTTTAAGTAATCAACCATCAATATTAAATACTCCTTCATTAGTACGACAAACTATTAACCCATTAATTGAAGGTAGTTCACCTTCAGTAAATACAGTTGGACCAATACATAATAATCCATTATTTATGGCACAAAAAAAAGAACCAAGTATAACAGATAATCCTCAAATAATAGAATCCATTAATCCAGTAGTTGAATATACTAAACCTTTAGTAAATACAGTTGGAGAAATACAAAATAATAATCCATTATTTCAAGCAGAAAAAAAGGACCCAAATATAATAGATGCCCCTTCTTTTCCAGAAGGATATTTTTTCAATGAATTACCACAAATTAGAGATAAACCAAATAGTTATGAACACCAATTAAAAAAAGTTGAAGAAGCAAATCGAATTAAATATGAAAAGAAGGCACAAGCAAAAATAAACAAAGAAAACGCATCAATTAAAAAAAAAGCAAAATTAATATTAGATGCAGAAAACAAAAAAATGAAAGATGAACAAAATAAAATGAAAATTGAAGAACAACAATCAAAAAGTATTCGTGATGAAGAAAACAAAAAAATGAAAGATGAACAAAACAAAAAAATGAAAGATGAACAAAACAAAATGAAAGCTGAAGAAGAAAAATCAAAAAGTATTCGTGATGAAGAAAATAAAAAACCTTATATAGACAAAAGACTTATCGCACCAAAAGCAAAACATATTCGTGATAAAGAAAAAAGACTTGCTGATGAAGAAAAAAAAATGAAAGCTGAACAACAATTATTAAAACTTGAAGATAAAAAAACAAAAGGACGTAAAAAAAAACCTGCTGTTATATAATAAATGTCAACAGTTGGATTAGTAAAAGAAACTAGTATTTATTTATTTAGCACATCTAATTTATCAGGTCAAATAATTAATGCTGATACCGAGTGGAAAAGTCAAATAATTTATAATGTTCCTGATATGATAGTAAATGATGAAGATATTGAATATATTGAATATTGTGTCAACAACGCCCAAATTCCAGTATCATTTTATACTATTAATGATACAAATAATAGAATGAGTATTTATTATCCTAATACGTCAACAACAACTAATTATGATTTAGATTATGGAAATTATAACACAACATATTATATTCAACAAATGAATTTATTGACACCTGTAGGAATGATAATAACTTTAAATACATATAATTCAAAATTTACATTTACATATACTCAACCCTTTACTCTTTTAGCAAGTTCTAGTCAACATAAAATATGTGGTTTTTTAAATAATACACCATCAATATTAAGCGGTTCAAGTTATATTATAAATTGTCCACGTGTCTGTAATTTCTTATCATTACCTAGAGTAATTATTAGATGTGATGAATTATCCGCAAATCAAGTTGTAGGTGGAGATAATGGTAATAATATTTTAGTTTGTATCCCAAATAATTCAAGACCAAATGGAATAATTACATATGATAATACAAATAATCAAATGTTTTTGTTTAGCAAACCAACATTATCAAGATTTATAATTTCGTTCACAGATGATTATGGAAATTTATTAAACTTTAATGGTGTAATCAGTTATTTTTCACTCCAATTTAATATTTATCGAACATTTAAGGAAAGAATTCCATCTTTTAAAAGTATTTTAACCAGCGTTAATTTAGAAACATTAAAGCGACTTCAACAATCTAAACAGAATAAAAAGATAATAACAAATACATAAATTTAATTTCTTTTGGTATATTATAAAATGTCTCTTCCTTCTGCCGTAAGTTTACCCGCTGAAATGCAACTCGGTGCTTTATCTTATTCACTACCAAGTGATTCAAGAAGTTATCAAATTAAAGTGCAACCTAGTAATATTGCTTCAATTGTTTCTCCTGATATTGTTTTAGTAGCGTCTCAACAGGGCGGAGATTACCCGTTCCCTTCGCAACAGATAATATTCGATATCCCCTGTGGGGCTAGTAATTCTACTTTTATAGATAATAGGTTTACCACTTTAAATTTTACAGCACAATATGCTGCGGGTTCAACAGCAACAGGTGTTGTTACTTCTGGTAATTTAAGAAGTAATGCTAATTCATTTTTTGACCGTATGTATATTACTAGTCAAAATGGTCAAATTGTAGAAGACATTAATTCAATGGTGTCAGTGTATCCAAAAGATATGCTAGTAGAATGTTTTTAAAAAAATATTTTGCGACACGTCCAAATTGCGGGAATCTCTTGTTAGGTTTATGATACTAAACTATTTAGGAAACTAATTAGTGGCAATAGTTAATCACTATTGGTAAAGTAAAAACTCATAAAATAAAGACAATCCGCAACCAAGCTCCTAAATCCGTTATGATAAGGATATGGAGAAGGCTCAACGACTAAATGGAGGTGGGGGTTAGAAATCTAATCAATTTTTATGATACCCTTAAGATATAGTCTCGTCTTTCACGAGAGTGAAAGTTAAGATAACGAACAGAATATGGTCTTATAAATGACCTTTTAATTAATTTTCAAATGAATAATGCCGTCCGTGATGGAACCGCTATGCAATTTGGTTTTGAAGATGGAACTGGTAATGTCTCTCAAGGACATGCTATAGCATCTTATGCTGGAACTTTAGGGTCTGGTGTTTCAGCATCATATAGTTATTCCGTGCCAATTTTGTCAGGATTAATTGGTGCTTTATCAGATTCTTTTTTAAATATTGGACGAACAAGTAAATTACAATTAGTTTTACAAACTAGTTCAGTTTTACCTGTTAGTTTAATGATGGATACGACAGCAGGAACTACAAAAGTAACTCTATCTAACTTTAGTATTACTTGTGAATATATAGATATTGGAGCTTCTGCTCTAAAAATGTTAGATTCTACGCTTGTAAATAATCAGGCATATATTCATGGTGTTTCTTATCGTGTAACTTCAAATACTATTCCTGCAGGAACATCAGGAAATTTATCATTATTAGCAGGTATTAGAAATTCTTCAGTGAAATCAATTTTTGTTAAATATGTTGATAATGTAACAATTGGAACTGCTAACTCAATTAATTCTAAATATGACGGTAAAAATCCAATGATTAATGCGTGGGCCATCAATGTGGGAGGAATGAGATATCCCAGCAATCAAATCAACCCCCTTCTTCTACCATCACAAGCATTTTCTGAGTGTGAGAAAGCAATTGGGTCCTTTAATAATTCGAGCTTTCAAAGCTGTATTCCACGACTTCGTTATTGTAAATTATCAGCCGGAGGAACCGCAAGTATAACAACAGGAGTAACATCAACATCTCAAGATGCGAATTATTCATTATCAAGTGTCGCAACCTCTCAATGTCAATTTTTTATGGGTTACTGTCTAGAAGTTTGCGCAAAAAGAGGGATTTTGAGTGGGATGAACTGCAGTTCAGCGCCTATCTTCATTGAAAATAATATTGCTACAGCAGTAACTAATGCTCATCTTGTGTATGTAATGGCCATGATTGATTGCATATTCATCCATGACCTCTCGTCAGGAGACATAAGTGTTCGCTTATAAGACCATTATTGGTAACAATATTTTACAATTAAAATAATAAAAATAAATAAATAAAAGATAAAGGAAAGGTAAAGGAAAGATAAAAGAATATTTTTCTTTCTCTAATGATATAATGAAGAACCATTTTTATATTAGTTATTCGGGAAATAAAAGGAACGAAGTCGTAGAAATATATGATAATATTAATTTTGAAAATGTAGACACTATTATAGAACCCTTTTGTGGAACGTCCGCGATTTCATATTATATATGGTTAAAGCATCCTAATATGAAATTTATTTTAAATGATAGCAATATATTTTTAAAAGAAATGTATGATATATTTCAAGACGATGAATTAATAAATGAATTTGAAAATGAATATTTGTCGTTAATTGTTGATATAAATAAAGAAAAATAAATAAAATATAATTATTTTTATTATATTAATGGTAGTCAATGTCTACCTTTATTAAAAATAAATAATATAATTATGTCTTTAATCTTCTATTCTTGTCGACATAAATAGAAGATTAATCTATTGTTTAAAGATTATAATATACCTTTAAACAATACTTATTTTAAAATAGAAATAGATAACTTTTCTTATATTTGCTTTTATAAATCAAGATATTTTATATACTTCCTAATTTATATATTAGGTATTTAAATTAGGTATAATAAATTAGGTAAATTGTCGACAATATTTGATTTAATATTTTTATAGGGAAAAGCCAGCAATTACAAGAGATAAAGACCTATTATAGGTACTAATGCTCCATTATTATTAATTATTAGATTGTTTTGAATAGTTGCTCCGATGCTCCAATTGCTCCAAAAACTCCGCCTTAATTGAAACTTTGTATATTCAGGAAAAAATATTTTTTTTTTAATTCATTTTACATTCTTTTTTTATTTGATATAAGAATGTCAAATAAAAATAAATAAATAATCCTAGCCCTATATAATTTAGAGTTTCAATTAAGGCCGGATTTTTGGAGCATTGGAGCATTTTTGGAGCATTCAATTAATAACTGATTCTGGAATAATTATATATAAATATTATTATTTAATTCTTTTTATACTTTTAAAAATGATTCTTGTCGACACAGGTTTGGAGAGATGGATAGTATTTATTGATATTAATATTTATATAGATTTTCAATAAAGTCAAAGGGGGTAGTCTTCAATATTTTTTTATTTTTGTTATTTATTTTTATGGTAACAAAAATAATAATTTTATTTTTATATTTGTTACGATAAATATTATGTGGGTGCGGAGCACCCCGCCCCGCAGGGGCGAAATCAAATTTGTTACGATGTATGGTGTCATTGTCTCACATATAAATAATAAACATATAATAATAAACAAGAGCATAATAATAAAAAAAAAGCGTGAGACAATGAGAGCACATATGGTGTCATTGTCTCACATTGATATAATAGTATCATATGAGACAATATGAGACAACATAAATATATATATATATATTTATGTTGTCTCATATTGTCTCATATGATACTATTATATCAATGTGAGACAATGACACCATATGTGCTCTCATTGTCTCACGCTTTTTTTTTATTATTATGCTCTTGTTTATTATTATATGTTTATTATTTATATGTGAGACAATGACACCATACATCGTAACAAATTTGATTTCGCCCCTGCGGGGCGGGGTGCTCCGCACCCACATAATATTTATCGTAACAAATATAAAAATAAAATTATTATTTTTGTTACCATAAAAATAAATAACAAAAATAAAAAAATATTGAAGACTACCCCCTTTGACTTTATTGAAAATCTATATAAATATTAATATCAATAAATACTATCCATCTCTCCAAACCTGTGTCGACAAGAATCATTTTTAAAAGTATAAAAAGAATTAAATAATAATATTTATATATAATTATTCCAGAATCAGTTATTAATTGAATGCTCCAAAAATGCTCCAATGCTCCAAAAATCCGGCCTTAATTGAAACTCTAAATTATATAGGGCTAGGATTATTTATTTATTTTTATTTGACATTCTTATATCAAATAAAAAAAGAATGTAAAATGAATTAAAAAAAAAATATTTTTTCCTGAATATACAAAGTTTCAATTAAGGCGGAGTTTTTGGAGCAATTGGAGCATCGGAGCAACTATTCAAAACAATCTAATAATTAATAATAATGGAGCATTAGTACCTATAATAGGTCTTTATCTCTTGTAATTGCTGGCTTTTCCCTATAAAAATATTAAATCAAATATTGTCGACAATTTACCTAATTTATTATACCTAATTTAAATACCTAATATATAAATTAGGAAGTATATAAAATATCTTGATTTATAAAAGCAAATATAAGAAAAGTTATCTATTTCTATTTTAAAATAAGTATTGTTTAAAGGTATATTATAATCTTTAAACAATAGATTAATCTTCTATTTATGTCGACAAGAATAGAAGATTAAAGACATAATTATATTATTTATTTTTAATAAAGGTAGACATTGACTACCATTAATATAATAAAAATAATTATATTTTATTTATTTTTCTTTATTTATATCAACAATTAACGACAAATATTCATTTTCAAATTCATTTATTAATTCATCGTCTTGAAATATATCATACATTTCTTTTAAAAATATATTGCTATCATTTAAAATAAATTTCATATTAGGATGCTTTAACCATATATAATATGAAATCGCGGACGTTCCACAAAAGGGTTCTATAATAGTGTCTACATTTTCAAAATTAATATTATCATATATTTCTACGACTTCGTTCCTTTTATTTCCCGAATAACTAATATAAAAATGGTTCTTCATTATATCATTAGAGAAAGAAAAATATTCTTTTATCTTTCCTTTACCTTTCCTTTATCTTTTATTTATTTATTTTTATTATTTTAATTGTAAAATATTGTTACCAATAATGGTCTTATAAGCGAACACTTATGTCTCCTGACGAGAGGTCATGGATGAATATGCAATCAATCATGGCCATTACATACACAAGATGAGCATTAGTTACTGCTGTAGCAATATTATTTTCAATGAAGATAGGCGCTGAACTGCAGTTCATCCCACTCAAAATCCCTCTTTTTGCGCAAACTTCTAGACAGTAACCCATAAAAAATTGACATTGAGAGGTTGCGACACTTGATAATGAATAATTCGCATCTTGAGATGTTGATGTTACTCCTGTTGTTATACTTGCGGTTCCTCCGGCTGATAATTTACAATAACGAAGTCGTGGAATACAGCTTTGAAAGCTCGAATTATTAAAGGACCCAATTGCTTTCTCACACTCAGAAAATGCTTGTGATGGTAGAAGAAGGGGGTTGATTTGATTGCTGGGATATCTCATTCCTCCCACATTGATGGCCCACGCATTAATCATTGGATTTTTACCGTCATATTTAGAATTAATTGAGTTAGCAGTTCCAATTGTTACATTATCAACATATTTAACAAAAATTGATTTCACTGAAGAATTTCTAATACCTGCTAATAATGATAAATTTCCTGATGTTCCTGCAGGAATAGTATTTGAAGTTACACGATAAGAAACACCATGAATATATGCCTGATTATTTACAAGCGTAGAATCTAACATTTTTAGAGCAGAAGCTCCAATATCTATATATTCACAAGTAATACTAAAGTTAGATAGAGTTACTTTTGTAGTTCCTGCTGTCGTATCCATCATTAAACTAACAGGTAAAACTGAACTAGTTTGTAAAACTAATTGTAATTTACTTGTTCGTCCAATATTTAAAAAAGAATCTGATAAAGCACCAATTAATCCTGACAAAATTGGCACGGAATAACTATATGATGCTGAAACACCAGACCCTAAAGTTCCAGCATAAGATGCTATAGCATGTCCTTGAGAGACATTACCAGTTCCATCTTCAAAACCAAATTGCATAGCGGTTCCATCACGGACGGCATTATTCATTTGAAAATTAATTAAAAGGTCATTTATAAGACCATATTCTGTTCGTTATCTTAACTTTCACTCTCGTGAAAGACGAGACTATATCTTAAGGGTATCATAAAAATTGATTAGATTTCTAACCCCCACCTCCATTTAGTCGTTGAGCCTTCTCCATATCCTTATCATAACGGATTTAGGAGCTTGGTTGCGGATTGTCTTTATTTTATGAGTTTTTACTTTACCAATAGTGATTAACTATTGCCACTAATTAGTTTCCTAAATAGTTTAGTATCATAAACCTAACAAGAGATTCCCGCAATTTGGACGTGTCGCAAAATATTTTTTTAAAAACATTCTACTAGCATATCTTTTGGATACACTGACACCATTGAATTAATGTCTTCTACAATTTGACCATTTTGACTAGTAATATACATACGGTCAAAAAATGAATTAGCATTACTTCTTAAATTACCAGAAGTAACAACACCTGTTGCTGTTGAACCCGCAGCATATTGTGCTGTAAAATTTAAAGTGGTAAACCTATTATCTATAAAAGTAGAATTACTAGCCCCACAGGGGATATCGAATATTATCTGTTGCGAAGGGAACGGGTAATCTCCGCCCTGTTGAGACGCTACTAAAACAATATCAGGAGAAACAATTGAAGCAATATTACTAGGTTGCACTTTAATTTGATAACTTCTTGAATCACTTGGTAGTGAATAAGATAAAGCACCGAGTTGCATTTCAGCGGGTAAACTTACGGCAGAAGGAAGAGACATTTTATAATATACCAAAAGAAATTAAATTTATGTATTTGTTATTATCTTTTTATTCTGTTTAGATTGTTGAAGTCGCTTTAATGTTTCTAAATTAACGCTGGTTAAAATACTTTTAAAAGATGGAATTCTTTCCTTAAATGTTCGATAAATATTAAATTGGAGTGAAAAATAACTGATTACACCATTAAAGTTTAATAAATTTCCATAATCATCTGTGAACGAAATTATAAATCTTGATAATGTTGGTTTGCTAAACAAAAACATTTGATTATTTGTATTATCATATGTAATTATTCCATTTGGTCTTGAATTATTTGGGATACAAACTAAAATATTATTACCATTATCTCCACCTACAACTTGATTTGCGGATAATTCATCACATCTAATAATTACTCTAGGTAATGATAAGAAATTACAGACACGTGGACAATTTATAATATAACTTGAACCGCTTAATATTGATGGTGTATTATTTAAAAAACCACATATTTTATGTTGACTAGAACTTGCTAAAAGAGTAAAGGGTTGAGTATATGTAAATGTAAATTTTGAATTATATGTATTTAAAGTTATTATCATTCCTACAGGTGTCAATAAATTCATTTGTTGAATATAATATGTTGTGTTATAATTTCCATAATCTAAATCATAATTAGTTGTTGTTGACGTATTAGGATAATAAATACTCATTCTATTATTTGTATCATTAATAGTATAAAATGATACTGGAATTTGGGCGTTGTTGACACAATATTCAATATATTCAATATCTTCATCATTTACTATCATATCAGGAACATTATAAATTATTTGACTTTTCCACTCGGTATCAGCATTAATTATTTGACCTGATAAATTAGATGTGCTAAATAAATAAATACTAGTTTCTTTTACTAATCCAACTGTTGACATTTATTATATAACAGCAGGTTTTTTTTTACGTCCTTTTGTTTTTTTATCTTCAAGTTTTAATAATTGTTGTTCAGCTTTCATTTTTTTTTCTTCATCAGCAAGTCTTTTTTCTTTATCACGAATATGTTTTGCTTTTGGTGCGATAAGTCTTTTGTCTATATAAGGTTTTTTATTTTCTTCATCACGAATACTTTTTGATTTTTCTTCTTCAGCTTTCATTTTGTTTTGTTCATCTTTCATTTTTTTGTTTTGTTCATCTTTCATTTTTTTGTTTTCTTCATCACGAATACTTTTTGATTGTTGTTCTTCAATTTTCATTTTATTTTGTTCATCTTTCATTTTTTTGTTTTCTGCATCTAATATTAATTTTGCTTTTTTTTTAATTGATGCGTTTTCTTTGTTTATTTTTGCTTGTGCCTTCTTTTCATATTTAATTCGATTTGCTTCTTCAACTTTTTTTAATTGGTGTTCATAACTATTTGGTTTATCTCTAATTTGTGGTAATTCATTGAAAAAATATCCTTCTGGAAAAGAAGGGGCATCTATTATATTTGGGTCCTTTTTTTCTGCTTGAAATAATGGATTATTATTTTGTATTTCTCCAACTGTATTTACTAAAGGTTTAGTATATTCAACTACTGGATTAATGGATTCTATTATTTGAGGATTATCTGTTATACTTGGTTCTTTTTTTTGTGCCATAAATAATGGATTATTATGTATTGGTCCAACTGTATTTACTGAAGGTGAACTACCTTCAATTAATGGGTTAATAGTTTGTCGTACTAATGAAGGAGTATTTAATATTGATGGTTGATTACTTAAAGAAGTATCTATGTATTCTCTAATTGGAGGTCGATTAAATATTATTGATTCTGCTATATAAGATGGTTTTGGTTGTGGTTTTCGTTTAGGATTTGTTTTCTTTTTTAAGATATTACCTAAATTAATATTAACAGTTTGAGATTGCTTCTGCTTTTGTTTTGTCTTAACTTTTATCTTTTTCATTATATTATATTACATAGATATAAAATAATGATTTATCTTCTTTTTTTCTCCAATTTACCAAAATTTTGAATAGCGTGTTTAATTCCAGATTGAGCTAAATATGCAGGCGCCGCAATCTCAGGGGCACCAGCAAATAAACCAGCTTTAACTATTGGATTATCTAGAACTGTTGATATATTTTTGATACCACCTAGTAATCGATTACCTTCATTTTTAGCAAAACGAACAAAGTTATTTTTGGATTGCATATAATATACAATTATAAAATAAATTAATCTTCTTGAATATTAAACCTATCAAACCCTTTATAAATATGTTTATTTCTTAAATTAACAACCATATAATCGTGTGGATGTTGGTATGTTTGTTTTATCAATTCTTGAAATATTTCTTTTGGATATTGGATGCTTTCATCAAATATTTTTAGCATTTGAGATTTTCCTAAATTAAACATAACAAGATTACTTGCTAATTCTCGTAACATTTTTGGAAGTGCTTGATAATTTTGATTTAATAATACAATTGTTGTTCTTAAATGACGCATTTTAGTTATTAATTTTTGAAGAGTCTTTACAATATCTTTATCTTTTAATTGTGCTTGAAAATCATCTATTATTAGTAAGGTTGTTTTTTTATCAGAACTTGATTCTTTACAATCATCATATATTGAATTTAATATATCAGAATTTAATTCGGTAAACAGTTGATTAGGGTCCAAACATTTACCAAATAAATCATCTTCAATTGACTCTCGTGAATTCTCAGGCATTATTAAAATTATTTTATGATAACAATTACACCAAATGTTTTTTACAAATGATGTCATTAAACTTGATTTACCTTGTCCCATCTTTCCAATAAATATTGTAAAATTCGTTTTTGAAAAACAGTCCTCAATCATAGGGTATTCTAATAATGATTTATCTATTACTCCATCACAGTTCATCTTTGTTTTTTTAAGAATTGGTTTTTCTAAAATTTGGAGAGAAACGCTCATATTATTATATTTTATTATTATTATTTTAGTCTAAAAGGGATTTATGTTGTGATCCAATTCCATTAGTTCTTCTTTAATTTCAGAATCTATATCTCGTTCTATTTTTATTAAACCAAAACATAAAGAACACGTCTTACATTTTGATTTTAAACAAAATTTAATTACAACTCCTAAAAAACCAATTATTAATCCTACCATGCTAATCCAAAACGTTGAACCGAACTCAATACTATTCATATAATAACTATATATTCTATTATTCAATCTGTTCAATACCATTATAATAAATTTTACAACTAATAGCACTGTTTATTAAGGTTGGAATTACATAACATGCTCTAGTTGTATTGTTAAAATAATTTAAACGAATATTACCAATCCATCCTGCTTGGTCATAAGTAATGATTCCATAATTTGGAAAAACTAAACAACCGTCGTCTGTCTGACCTACATTTAGTGCTAAAAATGAACCAATCCCTCCAGAACCACCATTCCCGGATGAACCAGGTATAGTTCCTGAAGCTGAAAATTGATTAACTAGATTATTTAAATTATGATTTGAATATACTAAAGGATACACCCAATAATTTCCACTTGAACCATTATAAATATAAACACCAATTTCTCTAATAGTGAAATAACTAAATGTATCTGTTAAACTTATTATTGGAGTGCTCATATAAGCGGTTTCGCTTGATGTTCCTAAACAAATTTGATGATTTTGTGTTGCGTTCGAATTATAACCAAGAGCAATTGAATAATTCCCACCTGAATTGCTTCCTGCTCCAATTGAGATTGAATTTATTGCTTGATTCGTTTGACTAGATTGATTACCAATTGCTATGCTGTTTTGTGATTGTGCGAATTGACCAGCTTGTGAACCAATACTAATAGAATTTAAACCTTGTGAATTTTGACCTGATTTATATCCAATACCAATAGAAAATTGTTCTTGTGATTGATTTCCACTCAAATTACCAATTGCTATAGCATTCGCGCCTTGACTATATTGACCCGCTTGATTTGATATAGCAACACCATTTACCTGTTGATTACTTTGACCAGCATTTAAACCAATAGCAACCGCTTGGGGACCTTGTGAGTATTGCCCAGATTGAATTCCAATAGCAACCGAATTTATATTTTGATATTGATTTCCAGCATTACTACCAATAGAAACTGAACTATTACCTTGATAATTTGTGCCTGCGTTACTTCCAATAGCAACGGACGAGTTCCCTTGAGATAAATTACCAGCGAATACTCCAACTCCAACTGAACCATTTCCTTGATTTGTTTGACCAGACTGAACTCCTACCGCAACAGAATTAAATCCTTGAGAATTAAAACCTGCATAATATCCAATAGCACAACTATTATACCCTTGGTTAAAACCACCAGCATTAGGACCAATCGCAACTGCTGTTTGTTGTTGTCCTGTTTGAGCACAAAAAGGACCAATAGCAACTGAAAAGGATGATTGAGTATATTGACCTGCTTGAAAACCTATTGCTGTTGAATAATTACTTTGTGAAAATTGACCTGATTGAGCACCAATCGCAACAGCAAGTATTCCTTGGTTTGTTTTACCTGCGTTTTGACCAATATTTATATTATTACTACCAACAGTCCATAAAGATGTTGTATCATTCCAATATACATAATCTCCATAACTAGTTCCAGAAACACTTAATAATCCAGTAGGTCCTGTTATTCCCGTTGGTCCTGTTGGTCCCGTTGGTCCCGTTGGTCCTGTTATTCCTGTTGGTCCAGTTTGTCCTGTTTGTCCTGTGGGTCCTGTTCTTCCAGTTGATCCAGTTTGTCCTGTTGGTCCGGTTATTCCTGTTGGTCCGGTGGGTCCATTTCCACTTATATAACCTATTTCTTTTGTTAATGTATCATAACATAATGTATTTGAATAAGTTATATTTCTAATTGGTGCTACATAAAAACCACTATTTGTAGTATTTAAAGCACCTGTTAAAGCATTTAAAATTATTGAATTTGAACTTTGATTTGTAGTTCCTGCTTGACTACCAATCGCAATTGAGTTTGGACCTTGTGAATAATTACCGGCATAATATCCAATCGCGATTGAATTATTTGATTGTGAAGTTTGTCCAGATTGACTACCAATAGCAATTGAGTTTTGTCCTTGAGAATAATTTCCTGATTGGGTTCCTAAAGCAATTGCTTGATATTGTTGATTTTGATTTCCTGATTGTGTTCCGATTGAAATTCCAGATTCGTGTTGTTGACTATTTCCTGCTTGAGAACCTATAGAAATCGCGAAATCTCCATTACTAAGTCCAGTCCCAGTTCCAATACAAATTGAATCTAGTCCATAACTAACTGCTCCTAAATTTAATAATTCCCCTGAATATCCTCCAGAGTTATTTATAGAAGTACAAGTTATATCTCCCGTATTAACTGTTAATACTGATAAATTAGTTGCTGATAAATTTGTAAAATCTCCATATACTGCTGTTATACTATTAAGATTAATATCTTGAGTATCATTTCCTGTTAATGTATTCGATACGTTTTGAAATCCTGATAATGACATTTATATTATATTAATTATATAATATAAAAATTTCTAAATAATTCGTTTATTGTTCTTCAATTTCTTCAAAAATTAAAGTTACTAAAAAATCAGGAATATTAACCATTAAATGCTCGTATCTATCCATAAAATATAAATTTAGTTGTGATAGATTTGTTGGTTCAATTACTGTAGGGCAGATTATACTAGATAATGTATTTACTTCAATATACTTTTGATTTGTTATTACTTGTGAATTAACATCTGTATTTATTGGTAAAGTATTTAACTGAATATCTCCAACTATAAGACCGTTGGTAACATTTGCATATGGAGAACTTAAATTACATCGTAGGGTTCCATTTCCATGTTGTTGAAAATTTAGATTTGTT
>Ga0114962_10001822_pt1 | contig 18206 bp, 16 predicted proteins | sample C_130820_MF_Meta_FD_87017 | JGI IMG/M metagenome (GOLD analysis project Ga0114962, IMG submission 87017) | Freshwater microbial communities from Lake Croche, Canada to study carbon cycling - C_130820_MF_MetaG | ecosystem: Environmental > Aquatic > Freshwater > Lake | place: Lake Croche, Canada...
ATTGGGGTGACCTTGATTTGTGTGATTGCGTTTCCAGTGCTGAGAAAAATGGATCGTTTTGAGACGTAAACGCCTATTTTTATAAGAATAGTCATTTATTTTAAGTGAGATTTTTACAGTTTTCTAACAAAATGTTAGGCTATGACACGTGAATGAAAATTATTCACATGAATATACATTTTTTGTTAGGTTTTCTCTTTAGATGACTCGAAAAAGTAAAATAATACGAGATAGAGATTATGAAACAAACATAGCAGGTGTAATTTTAATTGGTAGGCAATGATTTCGCGCGAAAACAATTGCTTGGAAATGTTTTTTTTCAGAGTAGGCATTAAATTATGGCAAATGACGATAACAATGATAACTCACTTGACGACGTTGGAATGACAAACACGGATCGTGCTTTCCTCGTGTTTTTATTTGGCGTTTTAATTTTAACAGGCTGGCTTGGCTATGAAGCCTATTTAGAAGGGCATCGCACTGAAACAAGCAAACAAAGTGGTGAAACGTGGGCAAAATGGTTGACGATTGCTGGCACAGAGCGTTTCAATAAAGATTACGCGCCTAGCGCATGTGCTCCAACGGATGCAAATTCAACCGTCCCACATGTTTGGGGTGATTGTTTAAAAGTAATTACTACAAAACCTGCAGAATTATCCAATTTAATTAATCCATTTACACTTGAACCACTTACAGTTGTTGCGGCATGTGATAAAGAGGAACACACCACCACTGGGCAGATGATACTTGAAAAAGCATTGCCTACTCCGCCAGGTTCTGCGGTTCCGTTTGATGTAACGGCACTGACTGATTCAGACGTTATTGATAAAAAATTACAGATCCATATCACAATTTGTGATGGCGGGGATTATCCTATCAAAATTGCAGAAGTTGAGTTTTAAGGAGAGTAGCAATGGATGTAAAACAAGATGATATTCGGGGAAAAATTCGGGGGCACGATTATCGTGCTGAGATTTCGACGGATTTACCCTTTAGAAAATGGCTTCATAGTTGGTTATTTGACCCCAAAATCGAATTCAATTATCAAAAAGAAGTAGAAAATTGGATTGCACTGCTTATCGTTGTCAATTTGATGGCATTGCTATTTGAACAAGTGCCACAAATACATGAGCCGCACGCTCTATTATTTCATGTGTTTGACATTTTTTCAGTGATTGTTTTTTCCATCGAGTATTTAATGCGTCTTTATGTTGCACCTGAAGATGAAGAGTTTAATAGCGACAATAAAAAGGGCTTAGCGTATCTGCGTTACATGAAAAGTCCTTTTGCGATTGTGGATTTTTTATCAGTTGCGCCATTTTATTTGCAAGCTTTTTTGCCAATCGACTTGCGTATGTTGCGGTTCTTGCGACTGCTTAGAATTTTAAAAATCTTCCGTATTTTAATCCCAGCTTATCAACAATTCGTTATCGCAAACAAAGGTCGTACATTCCGCCAAAAAATGCATGCCTTGGTTTTCCCAAGTGAATACGGCGGCAGTTTGCAGGGGCTTTTTGATACCTTTATTGTGGTATGGGTTATTATCTCCGTGGTGAGTGTGGTACTTGAATCGGTTGTAGCCATTGAATACATTCTGCATATCCAATTCATTATTATTGATGCGATTGCAGTGGGTATTTTTACCATGGAATATTGTATGCGCCTATATTGCTGCGTTGAAGAACCCGGTTTTGAAAGTGCGGTAACAGGCCGTTTTAAGCAAGCGAAATCATCCTCTTCAGTGATTGATTTTTTAGCTATTTTGCCTTTCTTTTTAGAAATTATATTGCATCACTTAATGGACTTGCGATTCTTGCGGGTTTTCCGATTGATGCGACTTTTAAAATTGACTCGCTACACAGGCGCTACGGCAACATTAACAAAAGTTATCGCACGTGAAATGCCTGTTTTGGGTGCGTCGGCGTTTATTATGTTATTGCTCGTTATTTTAACCGCGAGTTTGGGTTATTTGTTTGAGCACGACGCGCAGCCTGAAAAGTTTGATAACATTCCGCAATCCATTTATTGGGCGGTCATTACCTTAGCGTCGGTAGGTTATGGTGATATTTCACCTGTCACAGCAGGTGGTCGTATTATGACCATTTTCCTCGCTTTATTGGGTATTGGTATTTTTGCGATTCCAGCGGCGTTATTATCTTCTGCTTTCACGGATCAATTGCGTATTGAGCGTGAAACACTGACAAATGCGCTGTATGAAATGTTAAGTGATGGTATTATTTCCGAAGAGGAAGCGGAAATTATCAACCTAGAAGCTAAGCGTCTTCATTTAAGCGAAGAAGATGTGAATCGACTGATCGATAAGGCACGTAAAGAGCGTGAGCTCAAAGACGATGTATCGGTGTTGCCTTTGCATAAAATTGCTGCGACATCAGAACATGCTGTTGAGCATTACCGTATTTTAATTTCACAAATACGAATGCTTGGTATCATGACTGATAGAGAAAGGTTTGAGCTTGTGGCGATTAAAAATTCACGCCTATCAGATCAAGAACTTGATCTTTGGCGGCAGATTCAAAATAATGAATCTGAGTCATCCTCATCGTAAAGCGTTGTATTATTAACTAACCCTAAAATACCCATTCGCTTTATGAGCTAGTGGGTATTTTTTATTTGGAGAGACTATCATGTTAGAAGAAAAACAAGTTGCCCCCGCGTTTTCAGTGGCGAATCAAGAAGGCCACATTATTCATTTAGCCGATTTTTTGGATCAAAAAAATGTTGTGCTGTATTTTTACCCTAAAGATGACACACCGGGATGCACAATTGAAGCCAATGACTTTACCCATCTAGCCGCTGACTTTGCAGAGCATGACACGGTAGTCATTGGCGTTAGTAAAGATTCTTGTGAGAGTCACCGCGCGTTTATCGATAAATTTTCGCTCAATATCGTATTGCTTGCGGATGTGGATGGGCAATTGTGCGAAAGTTATGGCGTATGGCGTGAGCGTGAAAAGAATGGTGTAAAAAGTATGGCTATTTTGCGCTCTACGTTTATTATCAACAAAGCCGGTGTGCTTGAAAGCGTCATGTATGGCGTCACGCATGAAGGACACGCGCAAGACGTTTTAGCTCAAATTAAACAATTCTAAACGCATGAAATTTCCCTCGCTCAATACGCAAATTTTGCTCGGTGCTGTTTTTGGTATTTTAATTGGACTTGCTTTGGTGTCGGTTGGCAAAGAAAGTGCCATCACACAAACCAGTTTATATGCGGCTAATTTAGTGGGTACCTTTTTTATTGATTTACTCAAAATGGTACTGATTCCACTCGTTTTTACGTCAATTACCGTTGGCGTGGCGAATTTGCAGGCGCATAAACAAATTCATCGCGTATGGATTAGCACGTTGAGCTTTTTTGTTTTTTCGATGTCGGTGGCCATTGTGGTTGGCTTGATGGCAAATGCGATTTTTGAAACAGGAAAAGGGTTGCATTTGGAAATGTTCCAAAATGCGATGGCCAATTTTGCAGCAAAACAGCAAACGCCCTCCGATTTCTTTACCCGTTTTTTACACGGTTTATTTATGAATCCTTTTGCGGCACTTGCGCAAGGGGATGTGCTTGCCGTGTTGATTTTTGCTTTATTTTTAGGGGTTGCGCTAGTCATCGGTGGCGAGCGCTATAAAAATATTTTAGTGTTACTGCAAGAATTTCTTGAGCTTGTGATGCAAATGGTGCGTTGGATTATGATGATTGCACCGTTTGGTATTATGGCGCTGCTCATTAAACTCATGGTCACGCAAGATTTAGCGCTACTTGGAACATTGGGGAAATTTGCTGCTGTGGTGTCAGGGAGTTTATTATTTCATGGCGTGGTACTGCTGCCGTTAATACTTTATCTGGTAACAGGTATGACGCCATGGCGTTTTTGGCGTGGCGCAAGGGAAGCGTTAGTGACGGCGTTTGCAACGAGTTCGAGTTCTGCGACGTTGCCAATTACGCTTCGCTGTGTTGAGCATAATTTGCATGTGCGCAAAGAAATTGCTCAATTTGTCATTCCGCTAGGTGCCACAATCAATATGGACGGCACAGCGCTTTATGAAGCCACTGCGGCGTTATTTGTTGCTAATTTAGTTGGAATTGATTTAAATTTAACCCAACAATTGATTGTATTTTTCACCGCGATGTTCGCTGCGATTGGTGCACCAGGCATTCCCAGTGCAGGCATGGTGACGATGGTCATGGTGCTGCAATCAGTTGGACTACCCGCTGAGGCTATCGCTATTTTATTGCCTATTGATAGATTGCTTGACACGTTGCGAACGGCGGCAAATGTTGAAGGGGATATGATTGGGAGTTTGGTGGTGCAAAAGTTAGTGTATTCAAAAGGGGATAAGCATGATTGATTTGGATTTTATTGAGCTAAGTCAAGAGACGGTAGATACCATTCGAATTATTTTAATGATTTTACTTATTTATGCCGTGCTGGCCGTTGCGAGAATGAGATAAGATAATGGATGATTCTCCTTATCAACATACATTGCACTCACTGCAAATCGAATTAGTAAAACTTCAGAAGTCGATTATTAAACATGACGAGAAAATTTTAATTATTTTCGAAGGGCGAGATGCAGGCGGTAAAGATGGCACCATTAAGCGCATTACTGAACATTTGAGTCCACGAGAAACGCGCGTGGTTGCGCTGGGAAAGCCTTCAGATAGAGAAATGACTTCTTGGTATTTTCAGCGCTATACGACGCATTTACCCTCAGCGCAAGAAATGGTGCTATTTAATCGCAGTTGGTATAACCGCGCTGGCGTTGAGCGTGTGATGAAATTTTGTTCAAAAGCGCAGTATCACGAGTTTTTAGACACAGTGCCAAGTTATGAGCAAATGCTCGTTAAATCCGGGATTAAACTATTCAAATATTATTTGGATATTGATAAACATGAACAAGCAAAGCGATTAAAATCACGTGAAAATGATCCGCTGAAACAATGGAAAATCAGTCCTATTGATAAAGAGGCGCAAGCGTATTGGGATGATTACAGTACAGCGAGAAATAGTATGTTTGCACGCACACACCATCTTAGTGCGCCATGGACGGTAGTTTGTGCAAACGATAAAAAAGTAGCGCGATTAAATTTGATCAAAGATTTACTGTTTCGTCTTGATTATCATGGCAAAGATGAAAATCTTATTTTGCCCGATGCGACGGTTGTGTTCAATTATGAAGAGATTTATCTCAAAAACGGCATGATTGCGAAGTAGCGTTTTAATGTCCTGCACTTTTCACATAATCAATAACAACAGGCACAAAGCGTTGCATGGTGTCTGCATTCATGCCTAATTGTTGAAAGGTTGAGACGGCTGTATAAACGCTTCCTAATGATCCACCCGAAGCGCCAGCTAATTTTCCAGCAAGTCCACCAAGGCCGCCACCTAAACCACCCAGCGCACCAAGTCCAGATTGCGATGGTAAAGCGGGTACAGCTGATAAGAGCAGGGGAACATCGGGAAGGTTTTGTGACACTTTGTCAAATGCTTGTGGCGCCATACGTGTTTTGGCCACTTGTAGTAAGGCGCCCGTGCCGCCCATCGCTTGCGCAGGCGAAACACCAACGCGCTGTACCAATAAATCGGTGAGTTCGTTTGCATGCAACATTTTTCCTTTCGAAATCAGTTCATCTGGATTATTTAATAATTGCTTATTATTATCTAAAACAGCCAATTGTTTGGTGGCGAAATTTAAAATTTGGGTTAAATCCTCTGCCAACGCTAAAGTTGGCGTTGTTAAGCATAAAATAATGGCGATTTTTTTTAAACGTGATGTCATGGTTCTGCCTTAGGTCAATGTGAATAGGGATAGTCTGCGGATTGCATTTCAATTAAGCGTGAGCGCGTACGTTGAAAGTTGAGCTGAATGTCGTCTTCAAAATAAAGTTCGTCAATAGCCACTTGTGCACTGCAAAGTAATACCACATTATATTCATAAAGCACATCTATTAAAGTAATAAAACGGCGTGTTTCGTTATTTTTATCTTGTGTGAATTGCGGAATATGCGTTAAAACTAGATGAGATATATTTTGTACTAGGTCTAAATAGTCTTTTGCTCCTTTAGGCTCAATACATAATTGCGCAAAGGTGTACGTGACACATGTCGCAAGCAAAGGCGTACTGTTTACAATCGCTTTTTCAGTTTGAGGGGTTAGCGGAAAGAAATAACGTGTAATTTGATGTTTCGCTTTGGTTAAACGGTAATCTTGTTTACCTGAAAGTTCAATTAAAGCGGTTTTTTCGTGTAAAAGCGAAATAAAAGGCAGTACAGAATTTCGCTGTAACCCATTTGGGTATAAGGTATCAGGATGGTAATTTGAGGTGATAACAACGATAACACCTTCTGCGAAAAGTGCTGTAAATAAACCGCTTAGTAGCATTGCATCTGCAATATCGCTAATGTAGAACTCATCAAAACAGAGCAATTGTGTTTTTTTACGGACTTTTTTAGCCAGTGCGGGTAGGGCATTTTGTCGTGGATTTTGATGAATAAAGGCATGTACTTCTTGCATAAAAACATGAAAATGGACGCGCCGTTTTTGGGTGAGTTGGCAACCATCATAAAACCACGTCATAAGCATAGACTTTCCACGTCCTACGCCACCAAACAAATACAGTCCTTGCCATGGACTGACTGTGGGTGATTTCCATTGCCAGCGTTTAATCCTTGCGAGTTTAACGCCATAAGCGTGCAATTCATCCAGTAAACGCTGCAAATGATGGATGGCTTCGTGTTGATTGCTATCAAACGTCAATTCATTTTGCAAAACAGCAATTTCATATTTATCTGAAAGAGACACATTTTTATTCATTAAAATTGAATTACTATTTATAGCTTCGTAAATTCAACAACAGCTCCATAGTCATTGCTACTGCTAGGAGACGGTAATTGCGCTCCAAAGGATAGTTGCCAATTTTTAGGTAAGAAAATAACAAAACCTAAAACAGCAACACTAATGTCATTGTTACCTGTTAGTATATCTCCTTGTAAATGAAGTTTATGTTCAATTAGAGGGTATTCGACACCTGCCATCATACCAAATGAGTCACCATTACCTGCATAGGCATGGTTTGCGTAGTACGCTCCCATATAATAACGACCATAATGATCCAAATTTATTGCATTATTGAAATAAGAAAAACTCGGAATACCGATGGTTTTATTATAAATTGGAGGAGTTAAGCCCGTTTGGGTTCCCATTCCAATTTTATAATGTTCATTTATCGTAAACCCTTTTTGAAAATTGGCGAGTACATAAGGATTGCGTAAATCGTTCGTAGGGTACATATCAACATTAAATATATTAAGACCAACCTCTAAATCATTTTCTAGGCCATAATCAAGTGTGATATTGTTTACCCCCGATAATTTACCGAGGTTTAATTGATCTTGAAAGAAAATTTTATCTTTTTCTGTAATATCACTTGAGGGTACGTTAAATAAATTTTGTTGTGCAATACTGTTATTTGAAGTAAAGATAATTGCGCATATACTTAATAATAAAGATTTTTTTATCATTTTTTTCATCTCTTTATAGTTTTTGGTTGTAGTATACAGATTATCGGAACATTTTGTAAAACCTTTATTTAATTTAAATTTATTTAAATTTGTATTTACAAATTTTTGTTTCAGGTCGATAAAATGATCAACTGCTTCTAAAGTAAAATGAGTTAGCTCCTTTTACTAACTTTTTTCGATTTATGGAATTCTACCTATTATGTTAAGCAACTTTTGTATACGCACACGATTAATTTTAATTATTAGTGCCATGTCGCTTTTGGCTGTTACGTTGAGTGCGCTTGGTTTATTTGGTATTCAATATAGCAATTCCAGACTGCATACGGTATACGTTGACAGGCTTGTCCCTCTTAAAGATTTAAAAATTATTGCAGATATGTATGCTGTGAATATTGTTGATACCACGCATAAAGTGAGAAATGGTAGCCTTTCATGGAATGAAGCAATTAAAAATGTGGAAGATGCGGAATTGATGATTAATCAAAAATGGGATGCCTATTTATCTACAGTGTTGGTTGAAGATGAAAAAAAGTTAGTGGCTCAAATTAAGCCATTATTTGAATCGACTAAAATCAAGATTGATAAATTACAAGACATTCTGCAGCAAAACAATCAACAGGCGGTTGCTGATTTTTCGATTAACGAACTCTATCCAGCTATTGACCCAATCAGTGGTAAATTTTCAGAGCTTATCGATATTCAAATTATTGTGGCAAAACAAGAGTATGACGCTGCCCAAGCCCTTTATCGTGTTATTTTAATTGCGTCAGTTATTACGTCTTTGTTGGGTTTAATATCGAGTTTCTTTGTAGGTCGAGCCATTATTCAAAGTATCACGCGCTCAGTCAATGAAGCGCAAAAAGTAGCTTTAGCCATTGCAGATGGCGATTTGAATTCGCGAATTATCATTGAATCCAATGATGAAATTAGCGTGTTATTGCATGCAATGCAGATGATGCAAGACAAATTAAACGCGTTGGTAAAAGACATTGAAAAAATTGTGTCTGCCGCAGTGAAAGGCGATTTTAGCCATAAAATTGATACATCAGATAAAAAAGGGTATGCAAAAGACATTTCAAATTCACTTAATCGCCTGTCAGAAATTACCGATACAGGTTTGCATGATGTTATTCGCGTTGCAGATGCGCTTTCAAAAGGTGATCTCAATCAAAAAATCACAAAAAATTACAGTGGCCTATTCGGATTAACTGCAACGGGTGTGAATACCACAGTGGATGCACTCGCTAAAATCGTGAATGAAATTCAAAGTATGGTGGATGCGGCAGCTAATCGTGGTGAATTTAGTTATAAAATGAATTTGCACGATAAAGTGGGATATACCAAAACGATTGCGGAGTCATTAAACCGCTTATCAAATGTGACGGATAGTGGGCTTAAAGAGGTGTTGCGTGTGGCAAATGCCTTGGCGCAAGGCGATTTGACGCAAACCATTGATAATGAGTATCCCGGTGTGTTTGGGAAAGTGAAAGAGGGCGTGAATACCACCACTGAAAACCTCAAAAATTTAATGTCTGAAATTCAAGAAATTACGTTAATTATTTCATCGGCATCGACTGAAATTGCTGCGGGTAACAATGATCTTGCACATCGAACAGAAGAGCAAGCGGCAAGCTTAGAAGAAACAGCTTCAAGTATGCAGGAATTGACCTCAACAGTACAACACAATAGTGATAATGCAAAACAGGCAAATAGTTTAGCGTTAGGTGCCACAGAAATTGCCAATAAAGGGGTGCTAGTGGTCGAAGAGGTGGTTAGTACGATGGCGAATATTAATCAATCATCATTGCGCATTGTGGATATTATTTCTGTGATTGATGATATTGCCTTTCAGACTAATATTTTGGCGCTTAACGCAGCAGTGGAAGCGGCTCGTGCAGGTGAGCAGGGTAAAGGTTTTGCTGTGGTGGCAATTGAAGTGCGTAATTTGGCGCAACGTGCGGCGAATGCAGCAGGGGAAATTAAGCGTCTCATTGGTGATTCCGTTGAGCGAGTCTCAGGGGGAAGTAAGCAAGTAGCGGATGCTGGTCAAACAATGCAAGATATTGTGATTGCAATTCAAGAGATGGCCAATATTATTGCTGATATTACGAGTGCCTCAATTGAGCAAAGTACCGGTATTTCGCAAGCGGGTCAGGCCATTAGCTCGATGGATGATGTGACGCAGCAAAATGCAGCCTTAGTGGAGCAAATTGCAGCATCATCAGAATCGCTTGAGCAACAAACTAAAAATTTAGCTAACGAATTAGCGTATTTCAAAACAGGAGCCGCTGGGAATACAAGTTATATGGCGACAAAAAGTCCTGTTAAAGTAAAATCAACGCAAGTTAAGCCTAGTGCAATTATACCGAAAGCGTCTGTGGCGAAAGTGAGCGACAAAGAAGCTGTTTCATTTGTAGGCGATGATTGCGAAGAGTTTTAAATACTATAGAATTCGCACTTTTAAGAAAAATAATGAAACGCTATGTTAAAAAAACATGGCGTTTTTTTATGTTTTGAGGGGAATTATTTGGAAGAGAAATTTTAAATAAACACCAAAGCTAAAAACGGATGTATATAATAAAACTAGATAGTTAAATTGAATTTAGAAGTGAATTTGTGAGATTTGATATATGGCGTCCCCAAGGGGGTTCGAACCCCTGTTACCGCCGTGAAAGGGCGGTGTCCTAGGCCACTAGACGATGGGGACTAAATATCATGTGTGATTTTAGTCAAGCCTAAACTTGAAAAGCAGATTGTAAAATAAAATGGCGTCCCCAAGGGGGTTCGAACCCCTGTTACCGCCGTGAAAGGGCGGTGTCCTAGGCCACTAGACGATGGGGACTAGATTTTATTTTTGTAATACGTTTTGGTGGAGCTAAGCGGAATCGAACCGCTGACCTCAACACTGCCAGTGTTGCGCTCTACCAATTGAGCTATAGCCCCGTATTGAATTACTCATTTTACAGGTTTTGCCGATAATGTCTAGTTTTTGTTAAAAAATGGTGACCTTATTTAGCGAAAAGTGTGATAAAGACGCTATATAAGTTCATGTAGCTCCGGGTGATTTTCAATTAATTTCGAACGAAAATCTTCGATTTGTTGTGTATCTTGACGTAAATTGCGGGTAATATTGACTCGGATTTCACGTAATACTCGCATTGGGCGACTGGTGAGAAATACGAGCTTATCGGCTAGTGCAATCGCTTCGCGTAAATCATGGGTAACAAACAGTACAGTATGCGGTCTTTCTTGCCAGAGATTTTCAAGTAATAAACGTACTTCTCTTGCCATGGGTGCATCGAGTGACACAAATGGCTCGTCTAGGAGAAGTAAATTGGGATTAATGGCGAAAGCGCGAATAATAGACACCCGCCGCCGCATTCCTTCAGAGAGTTGCTTTGGGTAAGCCTCTGCATAAGCAGTTAACTGCATAAAATCGAGCAGACTTTCAACATGCGCATTTTGATAATCTGTATGCGATGCAAAGGCCAGTTCAATATTTTCATGAACCGTGCGCCAAGGGAGCAAACAAGGTTGTTGAAAGACATAACCAATTTTAGGCGATTGCGTTGTATTACTTAAACGAATATTACCTACATAATTCGCATCAAGTCCGGCAATACTATTAAGTAATGTCGTTTTTCCACAGCCCGATTGCCCAACTAGGCAGACAAATTCCCCAGCACCTAACGATAGTGAAAAATTTTCAATAGTGGGTGTTTGTGCTCCATGATGGGTTTTATTGCGTATTTCAATAGTCACGTCTGTCATAAGCGCCAGCGTTTTGCAATATTATCAATGGGTTTAAGCACTGCAAACTCAATAAGTTGAATCACACCAACAAAAGCAATGGTGTAAGCCAAAATACTTGCAATATCAAACCATTGGAAAAATAAATGCAGTTGATAGCCCATGCCATTACTGCGACCTAGTAATTCAACCATTAAAATAATTTTCCAAATCAGTGCAATGCCTGAGCGTGTGGCGCTCATTAAAAAGGGGAGAAGTTGAGGCAAAATAACGTGTTTTAGTGTTTTAAATTGACTGAATTGATAACTTTTGGCCATATTCAGTAAATCTTTATCCAATGCGCGAGTGCCTTCACGCAATGTGACAATCACATTAGGCACTTTATTGATGACAACCGCCAAAATCGCTGCCGACTCACTGAGTCCAAACCAAACGTAGCATAAAATAATCGTCACTAAAGCGGGCACATTAAGGAAAATAACGAGCCAGTGATCCAAAAACGCATTCAGTTTCTCATTTCTGCCTAACGCAACGCCAATGATGCAACCTATACTCATTGAAATAAAAAAGCTTACCAGTAAGCGGAGCATGGTCACGCCTAGATGATAAGGCAACTCACCGCTTTGACAATGCGCAAAAAAAACGTGCGCGACGGTTTGTGGCAAAGGCAGTAAAGAACTATTTAAATACCACGCCAGAAGTTGCCAAAGACTCAAAAAAACAAGGATAGAGAGCGTAGACAGTGTTTTTGAAAACAAGTGAAACTACTCCGCCGTCCAGAATGTACCCTGCGCAAGTTCTGCGTTTGTGCCGATTTTGGGGTTTAATTGATGGAGAACGCTATAGAGTTTCTGAGCAGCTTGCTGATTACTTATTGTCCACGTATTTACACGGCCTTCACAATAATGCTCACGAAGAACGGGAGGAGAAAAGGGCATTTTCTTCGTCGTTTTTTGCCAAAGCGCATCATCGCTACATAAATTATTTTTGGCTTGCGTGGTTGCTTTAAAAAAAGCAGTTAACGCTATTTTATGTGTGGTTGCCCATGATTGTTTGAAAACATAACCCAGAGTGGGCACCGTTTCTTGGATTCCTACTTTTTCTTGCAGTGCTTTGCCATCAAGTAATTGTTTATACCCTTGTGATTGAAGTTGCGCGGCAAAATGCCAATAGGTCAGTATGGCATCAACGCGTTTATTTTTGAGCTGTTCACTTATTAATGGAGGCGCACCGAATGTTTTTTCAGTTTTAGCGTTTAAATCGATGGCTTCTTTTTGTGCAACGGCTTGAAGTAGTAACCAATTTTTATCGAGTTCACCCCCGACAATGCCTAGGCGCTTTCCTGCTAAATCCGCCACGCTTTGAATTGTGCTATCTGCTGGAACCACTAAGGCACCAGACGCCGCTGAATAAGGGTAAAGTGTGAATTCTGCGCCAGTTTGCCGTGCTTGTGAAACCCAAAGCCAATCCGACACAATCATATTCACCGCGCCCGATTGCAACGCAATTTTTGCGGCTTCAGCGGTCGCGACAGTTTGGACTTGTATATCAAAATCGTCAGACGTAGGCAGAACGCTCAATTCCCAGTCAAGTGTTCCCGCTGTTTGTACGCCAATTTTGAATAAGGGCTTTACGCCTGCAAACGCGTGGTGAGATAACATAAATCCTACAGCAATAACCATACTTTTTAATTTCATAAAGCTCCCGTTTTCTGAGTGAAAATTACGCGACAAATTTTTGTAAAATTGAATCTAAAAAATTCCAACCTACGTCAGTGCAAACGAATAAATCGTCAGATTTAACCAGTAATTTTTCATGCACGCAATCACTTAATTGTGGCTCAAGGGTTGATGCGTTAAGTCCAGTTGCCATTTCATAGTGTGCAATTGAAAAACCTTGCTTTAAACGCAAATGATTCATCAAAAACTCTAAAGGTAAATCCGTTTGCGAAATGGTTTTTTCAATAAATTCGTGCGATGAAATTTGCTGATAACGATCAGGATGTTTATTTTTTTGTGTGCGAATGATGTCATTAGGACGCGCTAAACTGAGTTTTCCATGACCGCCAGCGCCAATCCCTAAGTAATCCCCAAATTGCCAATAATTGACATTATGCCTGCATTGCTTGCCGCGTAAACTGTAGGCTGATACTTCATATTGCTCAAAATGATGCGCGGCTAAAATTTGCTGGCAATGTTGCTGTGTTTGAAAAATGAGGTCGTCTGCGGGCAGTTTGGGCGGGTAGCGATGAAAATAGGTATTGGGTTCAAGCGTGAGTTGATAAAACGACAAATGCGTTGGCTCAAGTGCCATAGCGGTGAGAATGTCACGTTCGCTATGCGTTAAATTGGATTGCGGCAGGCCAAACATGAAATCCAAATTGAAATTCTCAAAGCCTACCTTATGCGCCATTTCAGCCGCTCGAATGGCTTCTTTTCCGCTGTGAACGCGTCCAAGTAGCGAGAGTATGTGATCGTCAAAGGTCTGCACACCAATGGATAAACGATTGATGCCAATGGCGTAAAAATCGGCAAATTTTTCAAACTCAAACGTACCGGGATTCGCTTCGAGTGTAATTTCGATCTTTTCCGAAAATGGTAATTGCGTTTGAATGCCACGCAGTAAATCATCTAGCGTTCGTGCTGAAAATAAACTGGGTGTACCGCCACCGATGAAAATAGTCTCAAGTGGGCGTGTAATGTGATAACGCGCAATATCACGCGCTAAATCAGCGAGCATACAATCGACGTAATGTTTTTCGGGAAGCGCATCTTTGACTGCATGGGAATTGAAATCACAATATGGGCATTTTTTTAAACACCACGGAATATGAATGTACAAACTAAGTGGTAACAAGGACAAATCATCAGGGTAGGTTTAGAATAGGCGCGAGTGTAACACAAATTAGAGGAAGGCTTTATGCGCTTGTTGTTAGTTGAAGATGATGAAATTTTAGGCGATGGTTTAGTGGCGGGACTTACCATGGAAGGTTACGCCGTAGATTGGCTGACAAATGGAAAATTAGCCGATGAAGCGCTGCAAGTAAACAGCTACGAATTGATTGTTTTAGATTTAAATTTACCCGATATGGACGGCATTAGTATTTTACGTGCCCTGCGAGCGCGGAAAAATGAAACGCCTGTTCTCGTCTTAACGGCGAAAGATACCATTCCCGATCGCATTTTAGGTTTGGATAGTGGCGCGGATGACTTTGTGATTAAACCGTTTGATTTAAACGAAGTGTGTGCGCGTTTGCGAGCGCTTGCACGGCGCAATGAAGGTCGGAGCGCACCCACTATTGATCACGCTGGTATTATGCTTGATCCTGCGTCGCATCACGTGACGTTTCAAGGTGAGAAAGTCGAGTTATCCCAAAAAGAATTCGAAATTTTGAGTTTTTTAATGAGCAATATTGGGCGAGTAATTTCACGGGCGCGACTTGAGGAAAGTTTGTATTCGTGGAACTCTGATGTTGAGAGTAATACCGTAGAGGTGCATATTCATCATTTGCGCAAAAAGCTCGATGCCTCTGTGATTCGAACCGTGCGTGGCGTTGGCTATATTATTGACGCCGAGGAAGAACTATGAATTATTCACTGCGTCGCTTGCTGCTCTTTACTTTACTGAGTGCTTCCATGTGCATTTGGGGGGTGACGGCTTTTTTTACGTATAAAGTCACGCGTAATGAGGTGGCGAGTTTGTTTGATGCAGAGCTCGCGCAATCAGCCAAAGTGTTGCATAGTTTTATCGAAAGCTTAATTAAAGATGGGTCACTTTCAGCGCATTGGATGCAAACGCAAAATGATGATCAATTGCATGTGTATTCGCTCAAACGTAAAACAAATAAAAATCGTGCGTTTCAATTATTGGCTGATGAAGATAATAATTTACTGAGCTCAAATACCTTGCCAAACAGTTTAATTACTAGTTTTGATGACAAAAATATTGATGATCAACTGTGGGGCGTCTTTGATGATCTATTGCAAGAAAGTGCATTAGGGCATAAATATGAGCGAAAAATTGCGTTTCAATTATGGTCGAGAACGAATGGTGTCGTATTGCATTCAGACAGCGCACCCTTTTTTGCACTGTCTGCTTCAGATCATGGATTTAGTGAAACAACCATTGATGGTCACGTTTGGTATGTGTTTAGTATTGCGAGTTCAAATGGGGAATATATCGTTCATGTTGGGCAAAAAGAAGAAATTCGCGCTCAATTAACGGATGAAATTTCGCTGCAATTGGTAACACAGTTTTTAGTGGGATTGCCGATTCTAGGCCTCGTTATTTGGTTTATTGTTGGTCGCGCCTTAGAGCCGCTCAATCGTCTTGAAATTGCACTTTCACGTCGAGAAGCAAGTTATTTGAAACCGCTGTCAATTAAAAAATTGCCTATTGAAATCGTGCCTATCGTGCATGAAATTAACATACTCTTTGTGCAACTCGAACAAGCTTTTGAACATGAAAGGCAATTTACAGCCGACGCTGCGCATGAATTGCGAACACCGCTAGCGGGACTGCTCACGCAGGCACAAGTCGCCATGCGAACGGCTGATGATACAGTGCGAAATCAAGCGCTTAAGCGTATTGAGCAAGCCGTGCATCGCATGACGTATTTAGTGCAACAGTTGCTTACGTTTTCTCGTATTGATTCCAATACAGAATATTTAGCCAAAGCCAGCACGCAAATTGATCGAGAAATTGTGCAAGTGATTACCGAATTAGACGCAGAGGCGTATAAAAAACGCATTCACGTTGAATTTATTGAGGAAAACGTGGTGCCGATTATGACAAACACGCTACTTATCAATATATTAATTCGAAATATTATTGATAACGCGATTAAATACACGCCACAACGCGGTGATATTCGCGTTAGTCTGATTGGCAAGAAAACGCAGTTGTATTTTTGCGTTGAAGATTCAGGTCCGGGTATTGCGCCTGAAGAATATGAAAACTCGCTCAAACGTTTTCATCGCTGCGTTGAAACTGCCCATACAGCGCAAGGAACGGGTTTAGGCTTTTCGATTGTGCAACGTATTGCAGGCATTCATAACGCGGAGCTGTCTTTGGGTGAGTCTGAATTAGGAGGGTTAAAGGTCAAAGTATCGTTTAATTTACCCAAAACAGCACCTGAGAAAAAACGTGCTCGAAAATTGATTTTTTTTAATAGCTAAGTTGGAGTGGGTAGTTAAGTCAGGTAATCCTCCTAAGTTTAGTAAACTCAAACGTAAAAACAGAATGCCCAATGTTCAATGATAGTCCCTAGTCTTGTATTGTTCACGCTCTAATTTAAGCTAATGTGTTGCGTGTTAAATTTGGTGGGCTAAATACTGCAAAATCGTAATTATTAAAAACGCTGTAAACTCTGGTGCACGAGGCTTGCAACGATTTATAATTGAAAAATAAGGGGTTTTAAAAATGCTAAGCTGCAACTACATTTTGCAGCGTAAATAAGCATTTCATTTAGACGCTGTTATCAGTTAAGGTTATTGGCATAACGCTTTATTACGCAAACACGATTTGAGAAACGGTATGAAAAAATATTGGGCAGTTTTACTTTTAGCGATTTTAGCAACGCAGGCTTATGCAGGCGAAAAGGAATATACACTTAGGTATTGCGATGATTCAGCCAAAAAACTACAAGATTGTACTAAATGCAAAAAAGATAATGTAAAGATAATTTTCATAGTGAGTAAAGAACTAAAATCAGTAATGGAAACAACTATTGATTTAGATTTAGATGGAGACTCAAAATCATCTATTGAAAATAACTGCAAGATATTTGATAAAAATACGTTTGAATGTAAAACTGAGAATAATGCACAAACAAATATGCTAACAGTATCTAATGGTAAATTTGAAACATTATGGAAGTTAGCTAATGGAGAAATTATTGAGTATTTATGTGGATATGAAACTAAAAATATATTTAACTTTTTTAAATAGCGTACGAGCCTAAAACTGCACGCTATTATTACGCCTAAAAACAACTACACTAATCCATAAGCTACTGTTTAATAAATCAAAAAAATGGTCGCGCAGTGTGTCGCCAAGCTGCAACTAAGTGATTGAAAAACTTAATCTCATGTGAATAGAATATCAAAACGTTTAACATTCTATCCGTCTGTTTTTTTAATGCGCCTCGTCCCAATTATTGCCAACACCCACGTCAACAATCAGCGGAACATTGAGTTCGGCCGCGCCACTCATTAATGATTTTATTTTTTCAACTGCCACGTCAACGTCTTGCGCGTTAATTTCGAATACCAATTCGTCATGCACTTGCATAATCATTTTGGCATCAATTTCACCGCGTAGTAGCCATTCGTCAACGCTGAGCATGGCACGTTTGATAATATCAGCGGCAGTGCCTTGCATTGGCGCGTTGATCGCGGTGCGCTCGGCATATTGACGCAGTGCGGCATTGCGCGAATCAATTTCCGGTAAATATAAACGTCTGCCAAATAATGTTTCAACGTAGCCTTGTTCTTTGGCGAGAATGCGTGTGTCGTCCATGTATTTTTTGACACCGGGATAACGTGCGAAATACGCATTAATATAGGTTTGTGCATCACTGCGCGAGACATCAAGTTGCTTGGCGAGTCCAAAGGCAGACATCCCATAAATTAAGCCAAAATTAACGGCCTTTGCTTTGCGACGCAAATCAGCGGTCACGTCACTCAGTGGTACATTAAAGACTTCGGCGGCGGTGGCGCGATGGACGTCTTCACCTAGTGAAAACGCGGTGATAAGTCCTTCATCGCTGGCTAAATGCGCCATAATTCGCAATTCAATTTGTGAATAATCAGCGGCCACAATTTTATAGCCTTCGGGTGCAATAAACGCTTGGCGAATTTTACGGCCTTCGGGACTGCGAATGGGGATGTTTTGCAGATTTGGCTCAGACGAGGATAAA
>Ga0114962_10001823_pt1 | contig 18201 bp, 24 predicted proteins | sample C_130820_MF_Meta_FD_87017 | JGI IMG/M metagenome (GOLD analysis project Ga0114962, IMG submission 87017) | Freshwater microbial communities from Lake Croche, Canada to study carbon cycling - C_130820_MF_MetaG | ecosystem: Environmental > Aquatic > Freshwater > Lake | place: Lake Croche, Canada...
AACAAATCAGGGGTTGTCGTTGATCAGGCTTTACAAGATGTTGTAAAACAAATTTCACCTCTCCTTAAACTAAAGGAAGATGCTGTGATTGATTACCTAACTAAAGGATTTTTCACAATTAAAATTGCTAAGAAAGACGATTTGACTAATGATTCTATTTTAGTGGAAAAGGAAATATATGAGAAAATAAACAAGATTGATGTAACTGGGAAAGCATCATTGGTTGGTCCAACTGAATTTGAATATCGTGGTGATATGACCTGGCATAAACTGGTTGATAAAATGATACGCATGGGATTCGAACAAGAACCAGAGTTTGATAAAATGTGCGGTTCACCATCATATCAAAGTGAAGAAGCTCAATCAGATGGATTTACTTTGACACTTGATTCAAATATGAATTTGACACAAAAAAACAATCCAAACACTAACTCTAATCCTTTTTCTTATAAGGATGAGTCCGAGGATTCGAAGTTTTCAGAAAAACCGGAGGGTCAAGTATTTGTTGAATACACTGAACCAACAACGATTGTAATTTTGGGTGACTCACCTGAGAATTATTCAACTTCATCTAATCCTAATTCAATTCAGATTACTGATGATGAAACTTGTTTCTCACTTTTTGTTGGTGTAAAACAAACTCACGGATATCTTGGTTCTATGGGATTTGCTGATGTCTTCACTCTTGAAGAGTATAAGAAATACTACGCGGAGAATAAAGAAACATTATCTGAGACTGGTTTGATTGGTGGTGTAGTTGTTCCTAACTTTGTTGGTAAAATTGAGGTGACTGCTTTTCAAGAATGTAATAAAAATTTCAAGTTTTCTAACCAATTCAACTTCAATGACTATATTAAACACCAGTTTGATGAAGCTGAGGTAGGTATTCTTTTACCAGAGGGCACCGTTGTGATAGACTTGAACGAAGATTGTTCTCTTCCAATTTCAATTCTTCGTGATATTAAAACAGACACTTTAATAAAATAATATGACTCGTTGGTTTAGATATAGAAGGTTGAGACTACTTGTCTATTTAAAGAATAAGTTCATCTCAATCATGCGAAAGTTGGAGGGGTCGCGAGACGTGTCAGAAATGGACCAAATCCAAAAAGTAATATTTAAAATTACATCAAAATTAATCCATGATCCGCATTCAGAGTTGAGGTCAAATAATATTGACTATACTTATCATATAGAGAATGAAAACTATTTGATAATTATCAGACCTCAATCAGGACATTATTCAATCAATTTGATAGAATATAAGACACGTCAATTAATAAATAACTTTGATGTTCCTTTCGATGTAAGTCATGTTAAAATCCTGATTGAGCAATATGAGAGAGAGGTTCATAAAAGAATGAAAAGTAAATTGTTGATGAAAACAACAAAAGTTGTAAAACATCTTCAATCTATATTGACCGAGATAGAAGATAAAACTCTAAGTTAAATATACTTTTCAAATTTGATCTTACCGCAATCCCATATTTTCTTAATATGGGATTTTTTCATGAATTCACTTTCTGAAATATTATCTCCTATTTTTAGATTAGATTTTTTAAAATTCTGCTTATTTCTTCTTTTATTTTCAATGATATATTTATAATCCGGATTAGATTCACTTAAAATATCAAAACCTAACATCTTATATAATTCACCTTGACTCCAATCTTTATCAGCATAACTAATAATTCTAGTTGGTTTATAATTTTGTATGAAATAACTTAGTAATTTTGAAGCACCACCAACTATTGAATGATCTAATTTCGTACAAAATCTGTTTAGATTCCACTCATTATATAGCATCTTTTTACGACCTTCAAAATGATCAAAAGTCATAATACTAACCAATTCCTCTTGATAGTATAATCCCAACTTCAAATTAGAATTAACATATCCTTGTATGTGATTTTCATTTAAAAAACACTTAACATCTGTGATTACCCTGATATGACATTTTCTAGCATATATTTTTGTTTTAGCTAATCCTAACCAATTTTTGATCTGGCTCTTAACTATTTCCTGTTTATAATCCCAATCATCTTCCCATATATGTATAATTCTAATACCTTTATCTTTAAAATAATTAGTTTTTTCTGAATGATAATTTTTCTGCTTCCATTCCTCCGAATGCCAGAATAAACCATTGAATTCAAATCCAATTTTTAACTCAGGAAGATAAATATCTATTTCTAATCCATCTCTGTATGATCCAATTATTTCACCACTATAAACAGATTTGATAAATTCATATAGTTGCTCCTCCTTTATAGATCGAGATTCACCTATTGGGTTACATATTGTACATAAAGGAAGATTTGATCTCATCCTATTATGGAAATTATCACTTGTCATTCTAAAATCATGATCCTCACCACAATCACACTTAAACATTGATGTATTTGATCCTAAATATTTTATATAACTTTTATGAGATCTTATATATGAATCACAGAATTCACTTTGCATGAAATGATCTGACTTATACCTTTCTCTTATAGTATTAATCATCTTACTTTTTAAGAATCCATTTTGAAGTGAATGTTCAACACCCCAGTTATTTAACATAGTTTGTTTTGACTTTTCTTTAAACTCAGGCACTCTAGAAGGATGAATTACACCCCATTTCTCTTTAAATTTTCTCTGAATCATTTCAGAATCCATAAATGGATTTTCAACACCAAACTTTTCTAAATTCTTCTTCCTAGCCTTCTCCTTTAACTCCTCTGACTGTAAAGCATATTCAACGCCCCATCTTTCTTTCATAGTAGTTCTGAATTTATCTCCATATTCCTCAGTTTGTGAAAAATATTCAACACCCCATTTCTTTTTATTAAACTCCTTTATCTTAACATGTGAACACTTATCACAGGTGTAAATAGGATACTCAGGACAAGAATTTATATTTTTCGAATAAGATTGATATTTTATATTTCTATCAACTCCACATATATCACATGATACATCAACACGAACATTCGAATTTTTTTGCAAATTATTCGGATCTATTTGTATAATATCACTTAATTTTATATATTTGTAATAACATTTAAAATGTTCTATATTCTTTTTAGAAATTTTAACATTTATAAATTTATTCTTTATCATTAAACATATTTTATTTTTAATATATATTAAGAAATGATTCCTCCCTAATAAGGAATAATAAATTTTGAAAATCTCTAAAATATGTTTATATTTGTAAAATAATAGTAAAACAAAAAGAAAACACACAAATGATAGTAAAAAACATACACGAAAAACTACTTAACTCAATCCAACAGATGTTGATTGACACGAAAGTATCACTCCCATACTATGGTGAATTCAACCTACACATAAACTTCCACGAACAAGATTCGGTTGGTACTTGCGGTGTCAATGTATCATCTAAGGGTATGAATTTCTTCTACTCTCCGAAATTCCTTGAGGATATTTCTCAGAAAGAAGTAAACTTTATTACCCTTCACGAGGACTTCCACTTACTTTTTAATCACCCACAAAGAACGATGGCTGGTCAATACGATCACAAGATGTCTAACATCGCCCAAGATATGATTATCAATCATATTATCTGGGAAGATATATCACACACTTTCGTTGAAATTCCTAAAGACAAGAACGGTAAGAACATGGCCTTGTTTGTTCCAAAAGAATATAAAGGCAAACTTATCTTCGAAGAACTTTATGAGTGGTTGAAAGACGAGAAAGAGAAATGGGAGAAACAACAAAAAAATAGCCAGCAATGTCAATGTTCGAGTTGTAACGGCACTGGTAAGAAACAAGATAAAAGCCAGCAAGGTCAGGGTCAACCTCAACAAGGTCAAGGTGGTAATCAACCTGATCCTAACGGATGTCAAGGTGGACAAGGTAATCAACCTGATCCTAACGGACAAGGCAACCAACAAGGTCAAGGTGGTGGTCAGAAACAGGATCCTTGTCCAGATTGTCAAGGAACTGGTAATCAAGGTGGTAAAGACTCTAGTGGTAAACCATCATACGGACCTTATGGTAAGAACCCATCTAAAGATGACGATTCTATCGATACTTGGTCTAAGGAACAGATTTTCCAAGACATGGAAAAGAACGAGGGTCAATACCTTGATGTTCACATGGGTGATGATGTTCCAGAAGAAATGCGTGAGGCTATGGTTCGTGACGTAATGGAAAGATTACAATCTCGTGGATTGGCGGCAGGTAATATCGAAACTACTTTGAATAAGCTTCGTAAACAACGTAAAGATTATCTGAAAGAAATCAAAAGAAGTGTTAGTAATTTGATTTTTGGAACTAAGAAACTAAAAACAATTGTGAAACCAAACCGAAGGGGTATTTCTGGTTTGAAAGGTAATCGTAAGGTTAAGACTAAAATCAATGTTATTTTGGACACAAGTGGTTCGATGGGTGGTCAAGGAACGTTTGAACGTGTATTATCTTATGTTTATCAAAACGACATCGAAATCAACTTTATTCAAGGCGATACCCAAGTAAATTGGGTTGAGAACTTCAAGAATAAACGTAAACTTGAAACTATGAAAATTCACGGTTTGGGTGGAACTATACTAAATCCAAGTATTGATTATGTCAGAGAGCATTTTAATGACTACAATTCTGTCATTTTGACAGACGGTTATACCGACTCTCTTAACTTCGAGGGCATAAAAGGTAGAGTTTTGATTATATCAGTAGGAACTCCATGTCCGATTGCTAAATCAAATGGTAAGGTTAAACAAATTACCATAGAAAATACACATTAATATTTAAAAAAAGAGTTTAATTCTTGATTGGATTAAACTCTTTTTTAAATTCAAATTCACACTTTTCTTTTTTTAACCCATTTATCCATTGCTTTGTTATACAAACATTTTTTTTATCACCAATTTCTTCCATCTATCACTGAATGTGATGATAATTTTATTTTGAATCAAAAGTCCCCCCAAGTCCTTTGATTTATTTTCTTTAAATATCGATCTTATCAACATTTTTCAATTCTACCTCATATTCCTTGCCATCAAGTTCAACCGTAATCAAACCATCATCATCAATACTAACCGGCCTTAAAGCGTCTTTAGGATTGTTTTTAGGGAAGTTTTTAATGATTGTAGCAAACAGGATACCACCACTTTTGATGCAGTTAATTATATCATCTTGTGTGATATTTTTAACTTTAAAATCTTCGTATAGTTTAAGGTGATTCATAGTTTATATATCGTATCCTAATTATGATCTTCAAAAGTTTTTAAATACTTCATATCATATATATTAATTAATATATAACAAAAACAAATTAGTTAAAAATGAAACACATTAAAAAATTTAATGAAGAGCTCTCGCCTCATATTTATAAAAATGCTGCTTTTAAATTAAAGAAAATGGGGCATGATAGAAGAGCTAATGAACTAGAACAATATGGAGAAACCACTTCTAAAAGACAAGAGACTATTAAATGGAAGAAAAATATTGATGAATATTCAAAATATGGTAAAATTAGATTGAAATTTAAAGTCAATAAGTATAATAAAAATGAATATGAAGGAGATTTCTATTTTCAACTTGAATTTGATGACTATGTCGCATTAGAATCAATCGGATATGCTATAGAAAACTCAAAAGGATATTTTGACTTTTCTATTTCATTTTCAGTCGGTATAATACCTGCTGATGAAGAAACAAAAAAAATCTGCGAACAGAATATGCCAGAACCAGAATTTTCCAATGGATTTTTTTGGGGGTTATGGGTGTATATTAATTATAAGGTTGAAGATGAAAAAATACAATTTAGTGGTATTAGTTATTCATCATATGATCAGACATTATCAGGTGAACCAGAATTGGCAGATAGAAAGAGTGCTATGACATTTAAGAATGTTTTAAAGTATTGTTTTGATGAGAATTCAAATTATCCAAGTAGTCATACAAGTAATCCTGATATGTATGATATTTTATTTAAAAAATTGTGTCAAGAGTTAGAATTACTTCCCAATTATAATCTATCGATGGATAGAATACTTTCTGATATAAAATCTTTCACTGTAAATAAATTATATAAAGAGTAAAAATTTCACTATCTTAGCATAAAATGAAAATTAAAAATTATAACGAATTTATATTAGAAAAGAAAATATCTATTGATATGCCTTTACCTAATGATATAATTGAAATATCAAATGCTTATATAAAATCTGGCAAAGATATTTTCGTGGTTGGTGGTGCAGTTAGAGATTTCCTTCAAGGAAAACAACCAAAAGACTATGATTTGGTTACTAATGCTTTGCCAAATGAATCTAAAATGATTCTTAAAGATTTTAAGGTATCTGATGAACAAGGTAAGAATTTTGGAGTTTTAAGAGTATATACTAATGATGAACCAGAAGGATATGAAATTGCTTCTTACAGAAAAGATATTTCTCTTGGTAGAGATACCAAAGGAGATGATGAAAAAGTTGAAATGGGTATCCATATTACAATTGAGGACGATTGTATGAGAAGAGATCTTACAATAAATGCCTTATTTTATGATATAAGTCGTAAAGAAATCGTTGATATTGTTGGCGGCGTAGAAGATATTAAAAACGGTATAATAAAGTCTGTTGGAAATCCATTTGAGAGATTTAAAGAAGATAGGCTAAGAATTTGCCGAATATTTAGATTTGCTGCTAGAACTGGTGGTAAAATTGATGAAGCAACATCTAATGCTATAAGAAATGACAATAGACTCAGAGGGGTAAATAAGAAAGAAGATGTTTCACAAGAAAGAATTTGGGAGGAGTTTAAGAAATCGTGGAAACAATCAGTGGATTTTAAAAAATACTTGTCATATTTGGAAGAGTATGATATGTGGGATCAATATTTCCCAAATTCAGATATTAATGAAGACTTCTCAACATCAAAAAACTTTTTTGTTGTTTTGGCTAAGTTGTTTCAAAATGAAAACACTTCCAAACTAGAAAGCAAAATGGTTCAAGGTTGGAGTATTGAAACTGATACTACAAGAGAAGTTATCTTCTTAATTGATATGTTGAAATTAACACCAGAGATTGCATTTGATTTTTACAAACAAAAAGTTAGATGTCACATCAAAGACGAAACTATTATGGAATGGTTGAGAGTTAATGGATTAGATAATGATAAACTATTTAAGGCATTCTTACAATACAAACCATCTGTATCAGCACAAGATTTGATGAATAAGGGTTTAAAAGGTAAGGAATTAGGAGAAGAGATAAAGAAATTAGAAATTGAAGAATTTAAAAAACTACTATGATAAAAGAATTTAATAAATTTGAAAATAAAGCGGGTAAAATGGTTGCTGTCTATCACGGATTAGGTGGAGGTGGTGGTAAATTAATACCTCGACTATTAAGAAAATATGGTTTCAATAGAGTCCATTATCCTGAGATATATTATGAAAGAGAATGGTATAAGGATAAATGTAAATCGATGTTTAATCGTGAACTAAATGCCATAAAACATGCAGATTTACTTATAGGATTTAGCTTAGGCGGATATACTGCATTTGAATTAGCAGGATATACCGGTAAAAATCTGATGTTGGTTAACCCTGCAATTGATAGAAGTAAAACTTTATTGGATATTAAAACATATGATGTTCCGTTTAAAAGAAACTTTGGAAATGTTGAAGTATATCTTGGAACAGAAGACGATCTAATTGATAAAAAATGGACAATTGATTATTTAAAGAAGCTAAATGTCAAGTCTGATATTTATTTAGTCCCGGGAATGGAACATAATACCTATATAGAGGAGTTTGAGGTAATGCTCGATAATAGTAAATTACTATAAAAAATATGATAAAAAAGTTCTATGAAATGGAAAGTGGCAAATCGATTGCCGTATATCATGGGCTAAACGGCGAACCCAATCCTGAAAGAATTGCCTATTTAAAATCAGTTGGATATAACGAAATATACTATCCATTCATTGACTTTGAAAGTGAGTGGGAAAAAGATATGGGTAAGTCTCTATTTGAGAGAGAATTAGGACTACTGAGAGGTATCGATTTGATAGTGGGATTTAGTTTAGGTGGGTATTTAGCATTTGAATTGGCAGGTCACTTATCAACCAATCTAATCTTAGTAAACCCATCACTTGATAGAAGTAAAACAAAATTAGAAATTAAGAGTTTTGATATTCCAGTTAAAAGAGAATTCTCTAAAGTAGAGGTTTTTCTTGGTTCTGATGATATTCTAATTGATAAAAATGTTACACTTAATTTCTTGAAATCTCAAAATATAAAATCAGATATAACCATTGTTGATGGTATGGAACATAGAACACCTATAAACTATTTTAGGGAGATAATAAATAAAAGTGAATTGATATGATCAAAAGATTTGAAAATTATACTGATGATATAGATAAAAATGTAATTGACTCTTCATCTGTTATAAATTTTACAACACCAACAGCTGATACTTATCAGCATATTTTAGAATTTGTTTTGCCCTATCACGAAAATGAATTAATAGATACAAAAAAATATTACAAGGGTGTATATGATATGGTTGATCAAACTTTCAAATTTTCAAAATTTGAAAACGATTTTGGTGGACTTGGAAAAGGATTAGTCAAAAGATCAGTAATGACATCCGCTATAGTATATGATGGTAAACTATATAGGAATGATCAATTTGATTTACTAACATATTGGAGTAAATCAAAAAAGGAAAATAAACCTTTATATGTTTTGAAATTCGTAACTATTAAAAACGGAGAGAAGAGATATTCAGAGGAAGGATTACAAAAAGTAAAAGAAATGTATCCAGATTTAGTATATAAAAAATAAATTTAATATGACAAGAGAAGAAATTTTACAATTAAATATTATAAAACATCAAGGGTTCAATGATTTTATTTTTGAAGATAGATTAAGTCTATTTCCATCAAAGATAATCACACACTCACCTACGTACGGTGATTATGTTATGATCCCTGCTGCATATATAAAAGTAACTGGAGATAATTATAAAAAAGTTGCTGATGCGAATACTGAGGTTAGAAAACTATCAGGATCAATTACGACATATACAATAAATGAAATAGTGATACATAATCATAAACAATCCATCGAGTTTGTTATCTATCTATGTGATTTAGAAAGTAACTCAGACTGGTATGAAAACAATAAAGACAATCCAAATTGTAAAATTATTAAAGAATACCCTGAATATAAAAAAATCGGACTTCCAGTAGGATCAAAAAACCTCAAATATAAATTAGAAAAATTCTATCAGAAGTATCCAATGGTGGATCCAAAAAATTATTAAAATATGACACAATATTTATCATACGTAAAAGACTCGATCGGTAACAACTACCTTGGTATCAAAATAGATAAAGGTATAGCTGAGACATTTCTAAATGAATTAAAAGATATTCTTGGCTCAGAATATGAAACCTATACCAAACTTCAACAAGATAGAGACCATGGATCATATCATATCACCGTGATTAATGTTATGGACTATAACAGACTATCAAAACAAAATCTTGATGGATTTGTTAATTCACTTGAATCGGTTATGAAATATCCGATCGATGATATTCAATTATTAGGAGTTGGAACAGCTACTAAAACTACTAACACTGCTTATTTTGTGGTTTGTAGAAGTGAAAAACTACAAGCTATTAGAAAGAGATATGATTTACCAGAACAGGATTTCCATATTACTCTAGGATTCAAATTCAAGGATGTATTTGGTGTCAGGAAAAATGTAGTTTTAGAAAAAAAATCCAAATTCTTCCAACTTTTAGGTGCAGAATACTTAAAAAAAGAAAATTTTGAATTCTTAAAGAAGATTGAGAACTATAACGAGAATCCAGATCTCGAAATAATACCGATATCAATTACAGATACTCACCTCAAAATAAAAGTAGGTGATACTCTTATGGATATTGGTATAACTGATGATAATCATTTTTCTGTTTTCACAAGATACAAAGAAGAAAAAGAAACTCATAGAATGCCAACAACTGAGTTACTTTCTATTATAACAAAAAAATAATTACTTTAAAAATGAAATTAAACAAACTTTATACGATAGATGAATGCCAAAATGAGGAAACACTTTACCAAAGATTAGATACTCTGGTAGATGAGGGGAAAATAGAATATGAGTTAGTTGATAAATGGACTCTTAAAATAAAAGATTTAGACCTTTCATCAAATGAAGAGAAAAAATTAACTGAATTATTCGAATCTCTTGATCTCTATTCTATAGAGGGGGATGATGAAGAAGATGAAGATTTATACTTTGGGGACTCAGATGAATCTGATGATTATGATGGTTATAAACCATCCCGTAAAGGATATGATGATGAATTTGGTGATTATTAATAATATGTGAGATGGATATCAAACAAAAGTTGGATGAATATTTAGAATTTGATTCTGAATTATTATTCCGAACAGGGTTACTAACAAGAATTTTCGGTGGCGCTATCAGAGACAGTATCTCAGGTGAAAAAATAAATGATATTGACCTACTATGTGGATCAAGATCAATGATGTTTATTAATCAGATACTAACAAATAATGGATATAACTTTATTGAATCACTACAAGCAAAAGATTTAGCCAGTGTTTATTCAGATATTCATGTCATTTGTGAACCACATACCTGGATAAAAGGAACAAAAATAGTTCAAGTTATCCGACCGGCATCCGGTCATAATATGAATAAGTCCGAGTATGAACTAGAATTCCTAAATCTAATATCGAATGTTGATATTAGCTGTTGTGGTGTTAGTTGGGATGGTGAATTAAAAGAAAATTATCCAAATGCTATCATACATTGCCAGAATAGAGTATTTTCAGTAAATGAAAAGGCTAAGATGTATTCAAATAGTAGAATAAATCACAGAATTCATAAATTTCTTGACAGAGGATGGGAACAAATTAAAAATGATGTACCTACTAACAGAGAACAAAAGATAAATAATATACTCCATTTGTAAATTAAAAGTTAAATAATTTGGCAAATAGAACTATTATCCGTATATTTGTATTGTCAAACGGTGATAGTGAAATAAAAAGTCAAAAAATTATTTCTCAAAAAGTTTGGCGGTTTAAAAAAAGTTTAGTATCTTTGTATTATCAATCAAACAACAACTAAAAATAACAACTATGGCAAATTTATTCGCAAAAGCAAAGAAAGTAGCAGTTGAGAAACCATCAGCTAAAGAAGATAAAAAGACTCGTATCACCGTAGAAGGTGATATGTTTAACAAGATTCAAACTCTTGAAACTCTGAATGATCGTATGAAGTCAGACAAAGCAAAGGCTGATATGATTTCTGACGAAGTTCGTGAAACCGCTAAATCTGAATGGGCTAAATTGTACCAAAAAACTGGTAAGAACCCTGGTTCAGTTATGATTGAATCTAAGGATGGTTTAGACACCGCACAAGTGATGTTCATTCCACAAGATAAATATATCACTATCACCGCTGAAAAAGCTGAAACTCTTCGTGAAGAGTATGGTGATGAAATCGTTGAAGAAGCTACAACCTTCTCTTTTGACGAGTCAATGATTGAAAAATATGGTGAGATTCTTTCTAACCTTATCACAGCATCTGACGATATCGCAGAGGCTGACAAGGATAAAATCATCAAAGCAGTAACTAAGTTCACCGTAGCTAAAGGTACAATTGACGTGATGAAATCCTTTGGTAAAGTAAACGAAGTAATGGAAGCAATCCGTCCAGTGGTAATGTTGAAAGGACCAGAAGTTATCAAAGGATAATAAAGAAATAGAGTTGTATGTTAAGAGGAACTTAACATACAACTCTTAATATGCCGGGATGTTGAAATGGTAGCCAAGGGGGACTTAAAATCCCCTGATCTGAAAAGGTCGTGTGGGTTCGAATCCCTCTCCCGGTACTAGACGTAGGAAACAAATATGAAAATGACAAAAGAACAAATATTAGACTTCATTGATAATTGTGAGGATATTAATTCTCCAGAAATGAAGGATTTTAAGAATAAAGTCAATTCTGATCCAAAACTTAAAGATTTGGTTGAGGAACTACATTGTGAGCATAAATCAAATATTGATATTGATATCACACTTTTTAATGGCATTTCTTTAGTGATTGAATCACAAGTAAGAGGTACGGATAATAAATTCGATTGTTTAACTCAATATTTATCGATGCCAACCATTCTAATCAATAAAATAACCGATGATCAATTCGATAAAATATCACAACTCGTAAATGGGTTCATATTAACTTCTAATTTATCAAAGGAACAAAATGAGAAATTGGTTTATCTTTTGGATAAATTAAAAAATAAATCTGAAAAAGATTTGGAGAAATAAATAAGTTGTCCTATATTTGTAATCGAAAATAAAATAATTAAAAAATAAAACCAAGAAATGGATAATTCACAAATGTTACCAGAAAAATTTGTAAGTTTACTTACAACACTTACAGAACGTGAGCAAACCTACTTCCGCATTATGTGGGCGAAGTATGGGGTTCTGTATATTACCGCAAAACCAGGAGTAGCCAAGTCCGCCATTGCTCGTTCAATCGCAGACAAAATGGGCTTCCGTTACATGGACTTACGTTTATCCATGGTTGATGAAACAGACGTGGGTTTATTCCCATCTGTATCTGAGTCAGATGGTGTAAAATGCCTTGACCACGTTGTACCTCGTTGGGCTCTTGAGTCTAACAAACAACCAACAATCATTCACTTTGAAGAGTTGAACCGAGCATCACAAGCTGTTCGTAACGCGGCTCTACAAATCCTACTTGAGCGTCAAATTGGTATCAATTTCGCTTTCAACGACACTGTTCTGTTGATGGCATCTGGTAACCTTGGTGACGAGGACGGAACAGACGTAGAAGAATTTGACTCGGCTCTTAACAACCGTTTGATTCACTACAAACACGTTCTGACTACCAAAGAGTGGTTGGAAAACTTCGCTGAGAAGAATGTTCACAAGACAATTTCTTCTTACATCAAAGCCCACCCAGAACAGTTGTATAAAATAGCTGATAACGCTCAAGCATATGCAACACCTCGTTCTTGGACGATGTTGAGTGAGTTTATCACTAAGAACTATGGTAAAGATGCAGACCCACGAGTATTCTTACCTATCCTTAAAGTAGTGGCAGCTTCTTATGTTGGTAACTCAGCAATGAAGTATGTTCAATACTGTGAAGATATGTTGAATATCAACATTATGGATGTTCTTAACGATTTCGATCGTGTAAAGGATGACTTGAAAAAGTACAACCGTGATAAGAACTCCGAACTTATCCAATCTCTTAAAGAATTGGATCTGAACAAACTGTCTGATAAGCAAGTAGCCAACTCGGCTAAGTTCTTGAAAACAGTTGGAGACGATGAATTGACAGCATACCTGTTGTTCATCCTTGACAACAACCTTGATATAACTAAACCTAAAATCAAGGCGTTTATGTTAGAGTTTGAAACGGTTCTTCGAACCATCAAAAAGATTAACAAGCCTGGTAGCAAGTAATCTGTGAGTTGAAGAAAAGAGCCTTTGTCAAAAACAAAGGCTCTTTTTTTTATTATAAGTGTTATGAAAATACAATTAGTCTTATATACAGAGTTCGGGCAGTTTTTAGGTGAAATCTTTGAAGTAGATGAAGAACAATATCAAAACATAGTAAACTTTTCAAAAAATTACTATGAAACAGGGTTTGAAATGACTTTAGAAGATGGTGGATATACAATATTTTCACCTGAAATGATTAAGAAATCAATATTAAAAATAGATAAAATCGATGTATAGAAATAAATTTAAGCAGTTTGGGGGTCAGTGGATCCCAGATATTATTGAATATCTTAAATCAAAGATTGAATTGAACCCAGGAGTAACTATTTCAGTTGGGTGTGACTCTGTTCAAAAAAGAAGGAGAACAATATACGCATGCACTGTTATGTTATATAATAGTGATATAAAGAATGGAGCACACGTTGTGTTTTTCCGTCAGAATCATGATAAGATTAGAGATAATCATGATCGTCTTCACAAAGAAGCTCAATTGGCTCTTGATATTGCTGAATTTCTTGACAAAGAATTAACAGGGTTCTATACTAGATCCGATCTTACTATAATTGAAAGACAGAAATACAAATTCCACATTTTAAAATGTAATGGTGAGTATTCACATATTCTACAACATGATGTAGATGGGTTTGTTAAAAATTTGACACTTTCTGATTTTGAAAAAACTAATCCATATAGGTTGGTTGATATCCATATTGACTTCAACCCATTTGAAGGAGAATCTAAGAAGAATAAGTCAAATGCTGCGTATAATGCCTATGTGCCATGGTTAAAGGGAATGGGTTATAGGGTATGGAGCAAACCGGAGGCAAGTGCTGCCACTTCAGCGGCTGACCTATTACTAAGAGATTAATTAAAACACTGTATAAACAACTAAGAATGAGAAAAGGATATGTAGTAAAAGAAAAAGGTTATGAGTATAATGATAATTGGTATGATCATGATGCCTCACAAGATAGTTATACAAACCTATTTAATGATATGGAAAGTGCTACTGAATATGCTAAGCAATTCACAGCTAAATTTATTGAAGGAAGAAGTGTATATGATTACTTTAATGGACAGCCATACTTATCAAGTCTAAGAGATATGGTTGGAGATAGTTTTAGTAGTTATGATATTAATAGTGAAGAATTCTTATCAATCTGGTCATTCATTAAGGATGATATTGCTGTTATTTTAGAGTCTGAAATAACAGAGGGTGAGCCAACAATCGTACACTATTCAGATGGTACTAAAATGTATTACAAAAATAATGTACTACATAGAGTTGGAAAACCTGCTATTGAAAGAGCTGATGGAACTTGGGAATATTACTTTGAGGGTAAGAAACATAGAATTGATGGTCCTGCCGAGTCAAGTGATTATGATGATGAAGGACTTTATGTGGAGGGGGTTTATTACTGGGATATAGATAGATATAGAGAAGCATCAGGAGTGTGGCTACAGAAACATAGAGATATTCAAATTACAAATATTTTAAATTAATAAAATGAAAAGAGAAGTAAAAATTTTAGGTTTATCCTATTCACAATCACAAGTTGGTTCTTATGTTTGTGTTTTAGCTGAAACCAACGGACACCGTAAGTTACCAATCATAATCAAACCGCAGGATGCACAAACGATTGCTCTTAGGGTTGAGGGTATGAAATCCCCAAGACCAATGACACATGATTTATTTAAATCATTATCAGATGCGTTTATGTTAGATTGTCAAGAAGTCTATATCTATCAGGTATTAGAAGGAGTTTTCTATGCTAAGTTAGTATTTAATAACGGCATAGACGATGCAGATATTGAAACAACTGCTGGAGATGCAATTTCACTTTCATTAGTATTCGATTGTCCACTTTATGTGAGTGAGGAAGTACTTGATTTGTGTGGTATTGTAACTGATGATGAGGGAAATTTGGTTCCTGATAGTGATGAATCCAAGAAAAATAAAAAGACTAGAAAAAAAGCCGAACCAGTTATATCTGTTCAAGATATGAAGAAAATGATGGAAGAGGCAATTGGTAACGAAGAATATGAATTGGCTGCTCAATACCGAGATAAGATTGCTGAAATGGAACAAAAGATGTAAATAAAATTTTAAAAATATTTAAACTTTTCGTTTTGATATAATATAAATAAGAAATTAAAAATTATGACAGAACAACTTTGCGAACAAAAGTCGATAATTCGACCTTATCAACAACCAATGATTAAACCTCTTGATTTTGACACGATGATTCAAAAATTAAGAGGTTTTTTTATGCCACTTGGATTTAAAGAAACCTTTCCTCAACCCAGAGTATCAATACTCGCGGCTTGTGAAGATCCAAGGACAATTAGAAAATATACTTTTGCCGGAACTGAATGGCCTCTTATCCAGACAAATCAGATGTTTTTAGAATATGATTTAATGAAACAACCAGAACTTGGAGGTGTCTTTTGTCTAACAACTTCATATCGTGATGAGCCAAACCCAGTAGAAGGCAGACACAATAAAATATTTCCTATGTTTGAGGCAGAACACTTGGGTGATTATCAACATCTTTTAAATACTCTTTCAAATTTAGTGGTTCATTTAGGAGTTGTTAAAACAGCATCGGATATTAAATTTTTCACTTATGATGAATTGTGTGAGAAATATGGGGTATCAATTTTAGAGGCTGAGCACGAAACTAAAATGTGGGAAGAGTATGGTGATGTAGTTGCTATAACTCATTTTCCACAAAGAACAAGTCCATTTTTTAATATGAAACAAATTGGATTCAATAAACATAACGAACCAATCTACGCAAAATGTGATTTCATCATTTGTGGTCAGGAAACTATCGGTGCTGCAGAGCGTGAAACAGACATCGAAAAGATGAGAGAAATGTTTTACACCATTTCCAATTGTGAATACGCTTCACAGCTTTTCGATTTATTTGGTGAATCAAGAGTTGAGTCCGAATTAGAAGACTTTTTCAAATTAAATATGACTAACAGATGGGGTTTTGGAATGGGAATCACAAGGTTGGAAAGAGCATTAAAGATAAAAAATCTACTCTAAAATTTTAATGAAACTCAATGAGTTTCATCCTGTTAAGTGGCGTAACTGGTAGCCGCGTCCAATTGTCTCTTGGATGGTGAATATGAAACAAAGATTAAGTTCCTAATCACACCGTGGAGCGTTCGAATCCTCCCTTAACAGCTTATTTATTCTCTCTTATCTATGGAATGAGAGCAACTTTTTCACTTCTTTATTATATAATATTATAAAAAATAATTAAAATAATGGCATTACCATACATCGGAGGAAAGAGCTTAATCTCTAAAACACTTATAGTTCCTAATATACCAAAAGACATAGAAGTTTACCTAGAGTGCTTTAGTGGTATGTATTGGGTATTCTTTAATATGGATTTAGAAAACTATCCAAATCTAAAACAAATAGTATATAATGACTTTAATCCACTTAATGCAAATCTATTTAAGTGTTTAAGAGAAGATCACCAGAGATTACTAAAAGAATGTGAAAAAATACCGGTTCAAAAGAAAGGTGAATTTCCAACACCACCAGAGTGTAGAAAATTCTTTGACGAATCTCAAAAAGAAATCTATGATCCAAACTTCGTCATTGGTGATAGTCCTAACTATGATGTTGCTGCTAAACATGCCTTGATACTATCAAGTGTTTTCTCAGGAGCTAATCCAGAAAAGTCTAAATTTATCGATTTGAAGGGTAAGTATCATTCAAAATTTACATCATTTATGAATAAGTTGAAAAATCCTAAATGGCAGAAAATGTTTGATGCGATAACTAATGTTGAAAATTCTGATTTTGAGGAAGTTATTCATAAATATGATGGTGATAAGACATATGTATATACCGATCCACCATATTATATTGTAGGTGAAGGTAGCTACTACTCAAACCATTCTTTCACAAGAGAGGACCACGAAAGACTGGCAAATTGTTTGAAATCAATGAAGGGTCAATTCTCTTTAAGTTATTATGATTTTCCACAGCTTTCAGAATGGTTTCCTAAAGAAGAATATACCTGGATCCAGAAGGAATTTGCCAAGGCGGCAATGGCCAAGGCTGGTAAGGCTCAGACAAAAGCAACTGAGATTTTAATAATGAACTATTAAAGAATGATACACTACTGCTACATTTGTTATGCACAAACAGATCCTGAATGGATATGTGAGACTTGTGATGAACACTATTGTGAAGATTGTTCATATACATTCTCACTTCATTATCAGTTTCAAGGGAGTCAGTGTTATCAATGTGCTGATCAATATAGAAGAGAGAAATTAGATATGAGAGATGTTAGAATAAACCAAATCCTTTCAAAGGCCTCCGAAAATATTCGAGAGAAGATACAAAAAGTTAGAAAACTCCGAAAAGGTAATAGATATAATGTCACCGTTAGTACGAGGAAGATTAATGTTACGGTAACAAATGAGATCGTTCAAAATCTAGAATCATTTAATGGATTTGATATAGTTAGTGAAATGGAGTCACAATTAGTTAGAGATTCTTTAGAATCTTTTGATAAAGACTATATCAATAGAATTTTTAATATATAATCTATGATTTATAAATACTCAAAATTCTGTGAAAGTGTCAGCGAAAATCCATTCTATATCTTTGGTTC
>Ga0114962_10001824_pt1 | contig 18193 bp, 15 predicted proteins | sample C_130820_MF_Meta_FD_87017 | JGI IMG/M metagenome (GOLD analysis project Ga0114962, IMG submission 87017) | Freshwater microbial communities from Lake Croche, Canada to study carbon cycling - C_130820_MF_MetaG | ecosystem: Environmental > Aquatic > Freshwater > Lake | place: Lake Croche, Canada...
CGGCTTTTTGTTGTACATAGTCTAGCGGCGTCATGCCTATGATTGTGGCATTGACAAAGTACCGGTTGTGTCACAAGGGTTTGCGCATCCAGCAAGCACGCCAAGCCATCAGGGCAAAGTCTGGGGCTACAAGCACAGGTCGAGTGCGATGAGGGTCTACCCGTTCGAGCTTGTCCAATATCCGCAAGCCGCCTTGCACCACCAAACGTAACTCCCATCCCCCACGACCGGCAACCTTGTGAACCAAGGGACTTCCTTGGTGCATCAGGGCGCGGGCATAAGCGATTTCCTCAGCAAGTTTGGCGCCGTTGGGCAGGTAATGCCGCCCGCGTGGAATATCTTCACTTAAGTCCTGCCAAAAGTTGATCAATTGCAGTGCTGAGCAAATCGCGTCGCTTTGGGACAGCGAGATGGCATCGCTGACCCCATACAAATGCAATAGCAGTCGACCCACAGGGTTGGCCGAGCGCCTGCAATAGTCCAGTAACTCAGTTCGTGAGGCGTAGCGCCTTTGATCGCGGGTGTAGGACACATCTTGTGTAAAGGCGTCAAGCAGGTCTGAAAGAGCCTGTAAAGGAATGTCATGTGCTTGGATTTGCACTGACAAAGCTTGAAACACCCGCGGCCAGTGTTGGCTCACATGGTTGCCAGATGCAGCACAAGCCAGCAAATCTTGCTTAAAAGCTTGCAAATGAAGCAAACGGGTGTCGGCGTCCGCTTCCCCCTCGTCGGCTATGTCGTCAGCGGTGCGGGCAAAGTGGTAGATTGCCAAAACCGCTGGGCGCAGGCGCGGCGGGCACAACCAAGAGGCTACAGGAAAGTTTTCGTAATGATTGATGGCCGACATGTGCAGTTTATTGTCGCTTGACAAACCAGTGTTTCGGAATTAGATTACTAACCGGTCAGTCAGTAATATTCACCTCAGAAAGCTTTTCCATGCGCGGTTGTTTCAAATTTTTCCTGCTCCTAAGTGTAATAGCGGGGTTATCAGCTTGCTCGCCTCCGCCTGCCAAACAAGAGCCGGTTCGGTCGGTCAAAGTCATTCAGGTGGGTGAATCAGCCATGGGCAGCACCACCGAGTATGCAGGCGAGGTCAAGGCACGGGTCGAGTCACGCTTGGGTTTCAGGGTGGGTGGCAAGCTGGTGGCCCGGCATGTGGAGCTGGGGCAACGTGTCAAAGCGGGCCAGTTGCTTGCAGAAATCGATGCCCAAGACTACCGGTTAACTGTGGATGCTGCCCGTGCGCAAATGAATGCGGCCAGCACCAACCGCGACTTGGCTGCCGCCGACTACAAGCGTTACAAAGAGTTGCGGGACAAAGAGTTCATCAGCAGTGCAGAACTCGAACGGCGTGAAACCGCACTCAAAGCGGCTCAAGCCCAAGTCGAGCAAGCGCAGGCTCAGTTATCAGCGCAAACCAATCAAGTGACCTACAGCAAATTGATTGCCGATAAATCAGGCGTCATCACTTCTATAGACGCTGAGGCCGGGCAGGTGGTCAGCGCCGGCATGCCTGTGGTGCGGTTGGCCCAAGATGGCCCCAGAGACGTTCTGTTTGCCGTGCCTGAAGACAAAGTACTGGGTTTACAAAAAGGCCAAACGTTGCAAGTGAAGTTTTGGGGTAGCCAAGACTTGCACGACGCCTCGGTTTATGAAATTGCCGCCAGCGCAGACCCAGTGACCCGCACTTTTGGCGTGCGGGTCGCCATAGCGGGTCAGGTGAATGCTCCCTTGGGCAGCACGGTGTCTGTTATTTTGGGAAAGGGGCAAACTGCCACACCGTCCAAAATCAAACTTCCCACCAGCGCATTGCGCCAAGAGGGTGGCAAAACCATGGTCTGGGTACTTGACATGGCCACGATGACGGTGCGCTCCCAAGAAATCCAAGTGACCACTGCCGACGGCAATGAAGTTGTGGTTAACAGCGGTTTGCAAGCAGGCCAGCAAGTGGTCGTGGCCGGTGTGCATGTACTGTCGCCAGGGCAAAAAGTCACGCTGTTTCAAGCCACAGGTACGAAGCCATGAGTGGGGCAGATCAACCTAGCAAAGGCTTTAACCTCTCGCTTTGGGCGCTTAACCATCCGGCACTCACCCGCTATTTGATGGTGGTGCTGATGGTGTTGGGCGTGACCGCCTATTTTCAGCTGGGTCAAGACGAAGACCCGCCATTCACCTTTCGCGCCATGGTCATTCGCACCTATTGGCCGGGAGCAACAGCACAGCAAGTGGCCGAACAAGTCACCGATAAATTAGAGCGCACCCTGCAAGAGGCGCCCTTTGCCGACAAGATCCGCAGCTACTCCAAGCCGGGTGAGTCGCAAATTATTTTTCAAATCAAGGATTCTTCCAAGGCTTCGGAAGTTGCCAATGTCTGGTATGTGGTGCGAAAAAAAATAGGCGATATGCGCCAAACTTTGCCGCAAGGGGTGGTTGGCCCTTTCTTTAATGACGATTTTGGCGACGTGTATGGGGTGATTTATGCCATAGAGGCCGAGGGCTTCTCGATGGCTGAAATCAAAGATATCGCCGATGGGGTCAGGCAGCAACTGCTGCGCGTGACCGATGTCTACAAAGTGGAATTGTTCGGTACCCAAGACGAAAAAATCTTTATCGAAATACCCCAAAAACGCTTGGTCCAATTGGGCTTGGATTTGAACGCAGTGCTGTCGCAATTGGGGCAACAAAACGCTGTCGAGAGTGCTGGCGTCCTGCAAGCGCCCTTGGATACGGTTCAAATTCGCGTGCAAGGCCAATTCCAAGCCATCGAGCAACTTCAGGCCATGCCCATTCGCGGTGCATCGGGTCAGCAAATCAAACTGGGCGATATAGCGTCAATCAAGCGCGGCTATGTGGACCCAGCTTCTGTCAAGGTGCGTTTTCAAGGCAAGCAAGTGGTGGCCTTGGGCGTGTCCATGACCAAGGGTGGCGACATCATTGCCCTAGGTAAAGCGCTAAACCAGTCAGTTGCCAAAATTCAGTCGAATTTGCCGCAAGGGGTGAACTTGCTGCAACTGCAAGACCAGCCCAAATCAGTCAGTCGCTCTATCAGCGAGTTCGTCAGTGTACTGATCGAGGCGGTGTTGATCGTGTTAGCGGTGAGCTTTGTGTCTTTGGGGTGGCACAAAGGCGGGCGCTTTGGCTGGTACATCGATATGCGCCCAGGCTTGGTGGTGGGTATCACCATACCCTTGGTCATGGCCATGACTTTTTTAGCCATGTATTACTTGGGCATTGGGCTGCACAAAATATCTTTGGGGTCTCTCATCATTTCATTGGGTTTGCTGGTGGACGACGCCATCATTGCGGTGGAAATGATGGTGCGCAAAATGGAAGAAGGTTTTGACAAAGTCCGCGCCGCTTCCTTCGCCTACGAGGTGACTGCCATGCCCATGTTGACTGGCACGCTCATCACTGCGGCTGGTTTTTTACCGATTGGCTTGGCCAAGTCGGTCACCGGCGAATACACCTTCGCCATTTTTGCTGTCACGGTCGTGGCCTTGATCCTCAGTTGGTGGGTGTCGGTGTTTTTTGTCCCGTATTTGGGCACCTTGATTCTCAAGGCCAAGCCGCATGCGGCGGATGCACCGCCTCATGAGTTGTTTGACTCTGCGTTTTACAACGCCTTTCGCCACACGGTGAACTGGTGTGTCAAGTACCGCTGGTTGACCATTGGCGCGACCGTTTTGACGTTTGCTTTAGGCATATTCGGCATGGGGCGGGTGCAACAGCAGTTCTTCCCCGATTCCAGCCGGCCAGAGATCATGATGGACATTTGGCTCCCCGAAGGCACCAGTCAGGCCGCCAACGAAGCTTTGAGCTTGCAAGTGGAAAAGCGTTTATTGGCGACCGAAGGCGTGGAGTCGGTGAGCTTGTGGGTGGGCTCTGGCGTGCCACGCTTTTATTTACCTCTAGATCAAATTTTTCCGCAAAGCAATGTGTCGCAGTTCATCGTTCTGCCCAAAGACCTGAAGTTGCGAGAGAGCCTGCGTGTGGCATTGCCGGCCATCATGGCCAAAGAGTTCCCTGAGGTGCGGGCGCGCATCAAGTTGTTGCCCAATGGCCCGCCCGTGCCATTTCCTGTGCAGTTTCGCGTCGCTGGCCCTGAACCCCAGGCCCTGCGTTTGCGCGCCGACGAAGTTAAGGCAGTTATGCGCAGCAATGCCAATACCCGTGGCGTGAACGATAACTGGAACGAGTCGATCAAGGTGATTCGCTTGAGCGTTGATCAAGAAAAGGCCCGTGCCTTGGGCGTGACCAGCCAGTCCATCGCGCAAGCCTCGCGTGTGCTTTTAAGTGGCACCACGGTAGGGCAATTTCGCGAGGGCGATAAATTGATTGACATCGTGCTGCGCCAGCCGCTTACCGAACGACAAGCCATCACTGACTTGGGCAACGCCTATGTGCCCACCGCATCAGGTAAGTCTGTTCCCTTGCTTCAAGTGGCCAAGCCGCAATTCAACTGGGAACCTGGGGTGATGTGGCGCGAGAACCGCGACTACGCCATCACCGTTCAATCCGATATTGTTGAAGGTTTTCAGGGCGCGACTGTCACCGCGCAGTTGTTGCCGGAGTTGAAGAAATTGGAAGCGCAATGGGCTGCCGATGGTCACGCGGATTACCGAATCCAAGTGGCTGGCGCCGTGGAGGAAAGCTCCAAGGGTTCGAGCTCGATTGCCGCTGGCTTGCCACTCATGCTGTTTGTCACCTTCACTTTGTTGATGCTGCAATTGCAAAGCTTTAGCCGCGCTGTGTTGGTGTTTCTGACTGGCCCCATGGGCATAGCTGGTGTGGCCTTGGCATTGCTGACGCTGAATCGACCTTTTGGCTTTGTTGCTTTGCTGGGGGTGATTGCGCTCATGGGCATGATTCAACGTAACTCGGTCATCTTGATCGACCAAATTGAACAAGACCGCGCCCGCGGCGTGCCGGCTTGGGACGCCATTGTCGAGTCTGCTGTCAGGCGTTTGCGCCCCATTGTTCTCACGGCTGCCGCAGCTGTGCTGGCCATGATCCCCTTGTCTCGAAGTGTGTTTTGGGGGCCTATGGCGGTTGCCATCATGGGTGGCTTGATCGTAGCCACCGTGCTGACCTTGTTGGCCTTGCCCGCCATGTATGCCGCATGGTTCAGGGTCAAGCGTTAAGGCAAGACTTTGTATAAAGCCAAGGCGGGTAGAATTTAGCCCTTGACCGATTTCGAGCGGGTGGTCTGTTCAGTCAGACCGCCCTTTGTTTTTTTTAATCCCGCGCGGGTGGCGAAATTGGTAGACGCACCAGGTTTAGGTCCTGACGGTAGCAATACTGTGGGGGTTCGAGTCCCCCCCCGCGCACCAAAGAATGTCCCAAGCCCTGCGCTTTTCAGTTTAGAGATGGAGAAAACTCATGACCGTGAATGTTGAAATTTTGGAAAAGTTGGAACGCAAAATCACTTTAACTTTGCCCGCCACTGTCATCCAAAATGAAGTGAATTCGCGACTGAAAAAGTTAGCGCACAAAGTGAAAATTGATGGTTTTCGCCCAGGCAAAGTGCCCATGAACATCGTGGCCCAGCGCTATGGTTATTCGGTGCATTATGAAGTGATGAACGACAAAGTGGGCGAAGCGTTCAACTTGGCGACCATAGAAGCCAAGTTGCGCGTAGCCGGTCAACCCCGCATCAACGAAAAAGAACAATCCCCAGAAGGCGAGATGGCTTTTGATGCGATTTTTGAGGTTTATCCCGAAGTCAAGATGCAAGACTTGGCGCAAGTAGCCATTGACAAACTGCATGCAGAGGTCACCGATGAAGCCATCGACAAAACCGTGGAAATTTTGCGCAAGCAACGCCGCACTTATGCCCAGCGCTCTTTAGAGTCTTCTGCCGAAACCGACGACCGCGTGACCGTCGACTTCGAAGGCAAGATCGATGGCGAGCCTTTCGATGGCGGCCGCGCCCAAGACTTCCAATTCGTGGTTGGCGAAGGACAAATGCTTCAAGAATTTGAAGGCGCGGTCAAGGGCATGAAGGTTGGCGAGAGCAAAACCTTTCCCTTGGCATTTCCAGCCGATTACCAAGGCCGTGAAGTTGCCGGCAAAACCGCCGATTTTCTGGTGACTTTGAAGAAACTCGAAGCCAGCCATTTGCCAGAAGTGACCGACGAATTGGCCAAGTCTTTGGGCGCTGTTGACTCCACGGTCGCGGGCTTAAGGGCCGATATTCGCGGCAACTTAGAGCGTGAGGTTAAGTTCCGTTTGCTAGGTCGCAACAAACAAGCCGCACTAGATGCCTTGGTCGCCAATGCCGAGCTAGATTTACCCCAGTCGATTGTCCAAGCCGAGCTCGATCGCATGGTGCAAGGCGCTCGTGAAGAACTCAAACAGCGCGGCATCAAAGACGCCGACAAAGCGCCTATTCCCGAAGATGTCTTCAAGCCTCAGGCCGAGCGCCGCGTGCGCATGGGTTTGGTGGTCTCCGAGTTGGTCCGTCAGCAAGGCTTGCAAGCCACGCCAGACCAGATCAAAGCGCATGTGGAAGAACTCTCCGCCAGTTACGAAAAACCCTCCGAAGTTCAGCGTTGGTACTACAGTGACAATAGCCGAATGGCCGAGGTAGAAGGCATTGTGATTGAGCAAAACGTCACCAATTACCTATTGTCGTTGGCGAAAGTCACCGAAAAAACCATCAGTTTTGATGAATTAATGGGACAACAGGCTTGATTTCAAGCTGGAGAAAACAATGAGTGCATCAGACATACAAGCTTTGGGCATGGTCCCTGTCGTCATCGAGACCAGTGGACGAGGCGAGCGCGCCTATGACATTTATTCACGTCTTTTGCGTGAACGTGTCATTTTTTTGGTGGGCCCCGTCAACGACCACACGGCCAACTTAATTGTGGCGCAGTTGTTGTTTTTGGAGAGTGAAAATCCTGACAAAGAGATTTCTTTGTACATCAATTCTCCTGGCGGCTCGGTGAGCGCAGGCATGGCGATTTACGACACCATGAACTTCATCAAGCCAGCCGTTTCAACCTTGTGCATTGGCATGGCCGCCAGCATGGGCGCTTTTTTGTTGGCTGCCGGCGCCAAGGGCAAACGTTTTTCATTGCCCAACTCCAAGGTCATGATTCACCAACCTTTGGGCGGTACGCAAGGCCAAGCCACTGAAATTGAAATTGCTGCGCGTGAGATTCTAAAAACCCGCGAGCGTTTAAATCAGTTGTTGGCCGAGAACACCGGACAGCCTTTGTCGCGCATCGAAGTTGACACAGAACGCGACTACTACCTCACAGCCGATGAAGCCAAAGCTTATGGCTTGGTCGATGATGTGATTGCCAAACGACCCTGATGTCGGTTGCGCCCAAACAGGTGAAAAACCTGTTTCCAAAAGCGGCGTTGGATTTGAGTATCATTGAAACTTCCACTTAAAACATAAGAGCGAATGGCCGACAAAAAAGGAACTTCCAGCGAAAAAACGCTTTACTGCTCTTTTTGCGGCAAAAGCCAGCATGAGGTCAAAAAACTCATTGCCGGGCCCTCTGTGTTTATTTGTGATGAATGCATAGATTTATGCAATGACATCATCCGCGACGAGTTGCCCCCGGAGGCTGCTTTGCGCGAAGGGCGTGGGGATTTGCCCAGCCCCTTGGAAATCAAAACCAACCTCGACAACTACGTCATAGGACAAGAGCCAGCCAAGAGAGCTTTGGCGGTCGCGGTCTACAACCACTACAAGCGTCTCCAGCACAAAGAAACCGCTAAAAAAGACGAAGTCGAGTTGACCAAGTCCAATATTTTGTTGATTGGCCCCACCGGTTCAGGCAAGACCTTGCTCGCACAAACCTTGGCCCGCATGCTCAACGTTCCGTTTGTGATGTCTGACGCCACCACCCTCACCGAAGCGGGTTATGTGGGTGAAGACGTTGAAAACATCATTCAAAAATTGCTGCAAAACTGCAATTACGACGTCGAGCGCGCACAGCGTGGCATTGTTTACATCGACGAAATAGACAAAATTTCCCGTAAATCCGATAACCCATCCATTACCCGCGATGTGTCTGGCGAGGGCGTTCAGCAGGCTTTGCTGAAGTTGATCGAGGGCACGATGGCCAGCGTCCCCCCCCAAGGTGGACGCAAGCACCCCAACCAAGATTTTCTCCAGGTTGACACCACCAATATTCTGTTTATATGTGGCGGCGCCTTTGCTGGCTTGGAAAAAGTCATCGAAAACCGCACTGAACGTTCAGGTATCGGTTTTAGCGCAGTTGTCAAAACTAAAGAAGAGCGCAGTCTGTCCGATATGTTTGGGCAAGTCGAACCCGAAGATTTGATTAAATTTGGCCTGATCCCCGAGTTGGTGGGACGTTTGCCTGTGGTTGCCACACTCACTGAACTGAGTGAGGACGCGCTCATGCAAATTCTCACCGAGCCGAAAAATGCGTTGGTCAAGCAATACAACAAACTGTTTGGAATGGAAGGCGTTGAACTGGAAATACGACCCTCTGCTCTTAAGGCTATTGCAAAGAAAGCTTTGGCCCGAAAAACCGGTGCACGTGGATTGCGGTCTATTCTTGAACAATCGCTGATTGACACCATGTTTGAGTTGCCTAACAGCAGCAATGTTGAGAAAGTGGTGGTGGAGGAATCTACCATCGAAGAAAGCAAACCCCCTTTATTGGTCTACCGCGAGGCAGCCAAAAAGGCCTGAATTTCCCGTCAACCCTTGGGTTGATTTTTTGCAGATTGGATGTTTGACCATGTCAGGACAAACCCCTTTACCCGCTACCGTCATTGAGTTGCCTTTGCTGCCTTTGCGCGATGTGGTGGTGTTCCCCCATATGGTTATTCCATTGTTTGTGGGCAGACCCAAGAGCATCAAGGCGCTGGAAACCGCCATGGCCTCAGACCGCAGCATCATGCTGGTGGCCCAAAAAGCTGCAGCCAAAGACGAACCTTTGGTGACTGATATGTTTGAGGTGGGTTGTGTATCAACCATTTTGCAAATGCTCAAACTGCCCGATGGCACGGTCAAAGTGTTGGTTGAAGGTCAGCAACGCGCCATGGTCAACAAAATTGAAGATGGCCCCTCTCACTTTGTCTGTACCCTCACGCCTGTGGTGCCTGCTGAAGTGGGTGACCAAGACACAGAAATCGAGGCTTTGCGACGAGCCGTCATGCAGCAGTTTGACCAATACGTCAAACTCAATAAAAAAATTCCACCTGAAATTCTTACCTCGATTTCCAGTATCGATGACGCAGGTCGTCTGGCTGACACCATTGCTGCCCACCTGCCATTGAAGCTTGAGAATAAGCAGGCGGTTCTGGACCTTCCCCAAATTAAACAGCGTCTGGAAAATCTCTACACCCAACTCGAGCGTGAAGTCGATATCCTGAATGTCGACAAGCGCATCCGTGGTCGCGTTAAGCGTCAAATGGAAAAAAACCAGCGCGATTTCTATTTGAATGAGCAAGTCAAAGCCATCCAAAAAGAGCTTGGCGAAGGCGAAGAGGGTGCCGACATTGAAGAGATCGAGAAGAAGATCAAAGCGGCTCGCATGTCCACCGAGGCACGCAAGAAAGCGGACAGCGAACTTAAAAAACTCAAACTCATGTCACCCATGTCGGCTGAAGCGACCGTGGTGCGCAACTACATCGACGTGCTGATTGGCTTGCCGTGGAGCAAACGTACCAAGATCAAACATGATTTGATGAATGCCGAAGCCGTGCTGAACGAAGACCACTACGGCCTAGAGAAAGTCAAAGACCGCATACTGGAATATTTGGCGGTGCAACAACGGGTCGACAAAGTCAAAGCCCCCATTTTGTGTTTGGTGGGCCCTCCGGGTGTGGGTAAAACCTCTTTGGGTCAATCGATTGCCAAGGCTACGGGCCGCAAATATGTCCGTATGGCTTTAGGTGGTATGCGTGACGAAGCGGAAATCCGCGGGCATCGTCGTACTTACATTGGCGCTTTGCCAGGCAAGGTGTTGCAAAATCTCTCCAAGGTAAACACCCGCAATCCTTTGTTCTTGCTCGACGAAATCGACAAGCTGGGTTCAGACTTCCGTGGCGACCCCTCTAGTGCATTGCTTGAGGTTCTTGACCCCGAGCAAAACAACACCTTCAACGACCATTACGTCGAGGTTGATTTCGACCTGAGCGACGTGATGTTTGTGGCGACTTCCAACTCGATGAACATTCCACCGGCGCTGCTCGACCGCATGGAAGTGATTCGTTTGTCGGGTTACACCGAGGACGAAAAAATCAATATTGCGACTCGCTACCTCATCCCCAAGCAGTTGAAAAACAATGGCATCAAGGAAGATGAGTTACGCATTGAAGAGTCGGCTGTTCGCGATATTGTTCGCTATTACACACGTGAAGCTGGCGTGCGTTCGCTTGAACGAGAAGTCTCCAAAATTTGCCGCAAAGTTGTGAAAGCCTTATTGCTCAAAACCATGCAACCCATGGTCATCGTCAATGAAGACAATTTGAACGATTTCCTGAGCGTTCGCAAATACACCTACGGCCGCGCTGAAAAGCAAAACCAAGTCGGTCAAGTGGTGGGTTTGGCATGGACCGAAGTGGGGGGCGATCTGCTCACCATCGAAGCGGCCATCATTCCTGGCAAAGGCAACATCACCCGCACCGGTTCTTTGGGCGATGTGATGAAAGAGTCTGTCGAGGCCGCTCGCACGGTGGTGCGCAGTCGCTCGGCCAGCTTGGGCATTCGCAGCGACATCTTTGAGAAGTCTGATATTCACGTACACGTGCCTGACGGTGCAACGCCTAAAGATGGCCCAAGCGCAGGCGCAGCAATCACTTTGTCTATCGTGTCGGCGCTCACAGGTATTCCTGTGCGCAGCGATGTCGCCATGACGGGTGAGATTACTTTGCGCGGTGAAGTGACCGAGATTGGCGGCTTGAAAGAAAAATTGTTGGCGGCCTTGCGCGGTGGTATCAAGACAGTGTTGATACCAGAACAAAACGTCAAAGATTTGCAAGAAATTCCTGACAACGTCAAAGCCAATCTTGAGATCATTCCGGTCCGCTGGATTGACAAAGTGCTTGAAATTGCTCTCGAACGTGTACCCACGCCCTTGCCTTTAGAGGAAGCAGAAGTCGCGGCTGCACCTGTCGCTGCAGCAGTGGCAACAGTAGCTGTTAAACATTGAGCCGACAGGTTTGAAACGGCGCACTTTTCCAGTTATAATTTGCGCCTTCATGCGGGAATAGCTCAGTTGGTAGAGCGCAACCTTGCCAAGGTTGAGGTCGCGAGTTCGAGTCTCGTTTCCCGCTCCAAACATGAAAAAGGGAAGCTTCAAGCTTCCCTTTTTTCTCTGCATACGGCGCGGTAGCAAAGCGGTTATGCACCGGATTGCAAATCCGTGTAGGTCGGTTCGACTCCGGCCCGCGCCTCCAGTTAAATCAAGGACTTAGCCCCGAAAGGGGCTTTTGATTGCTTGACTTTAGGCTCTTGTCCTTCGGGTTGAAGTTGGTATTCCCCCAATTCAGTAGACATTCAAAAATTTCAAAAATGGATTGGAGGAATGTCAAACTGAGTTGCGGGTTTTTACTGTGAGCAGATGCTAAGGGCGCAGTTACATTCTTAAATCAAATAGGGTTTTTCACATGAATACGTCGCCTACCCATTTTTGACTATTCTTTTTTAAATACTTACTGGTATTGTTTATGAAAAAATTTCTTTTGATTGGCTTAGTTTCGATAAGTTTTTCAGCTTCAGCCGAATGGACCTTTGTAAGTACAGACAGTAGCAAGGATAATTATTTTTACGATCCGCTGTCTATCGGGATTTATGGGTCTACTCGTAACGCATGGGTTCTCATTAATTTTGCAAAACCCTTAAGTAAGCTCGAGGGGCAAGCACTGTCACTCAATGGTTACTATAAGTTCGATTGTGAAAATAACCGTTACTCAACTATCACAACATTTTTCTTCAATGAGCAGGGTGGTCTGGGTAAGGTGCTAGAAAGAGTCTCTGAAGCTGATGAAAAATGGAACGATACAGCCCGCCTAGATACTATTGAAAAAACTCGACAGGCTGTTTGTAAAAGGTAGTGGGTTTTGCTTTAAAACTCACCTGCAGTACAGACTGATTAATTGTTGATAGCGCTAGTCGCATCAGCAACAGCCATCTTGCACAGATTGTTTAGCATGGATTGCTGAGGTGTACCTGCAACCACTGGCAACCATTTACCCATGTCGCTGTCAATGCTCACGCCTTGATCGTTCCAGCTTTTGAAACCCATGGATTTCACCAATTGATAAGAATTCTTCGCGCAGTTGTATTGGGCAACATTCTCAACATAGAGAAAACCGTTGGCATCGGGTGTGTTGGAGCTGATCATTTGGCTAGCGAAACGCAACTCACCCTCTGAGGCAAAGGAATTGGAAGAAGCCAAAAGTTGGGTCTGGCCTTCGGTGATATTGATGTCCCATTCAGCTTGTGCAAATGAAGCGAATGCCAAAAAAGAGATGGCTACGAAGAATTTAGCTATTGTTGTGTTCATGGTGGTAACTCCTGGTGGGTGAAAGTGGCTGAATCATTTGCTGAATTAGTTTTGCTCTTTAACAAATGATTCAACAAAGACGATCTTAACTGAAATACCAATTTAAATTGATTTAATTAAGTTTAATTTAATCCATACCGATTCAAAATCTATTCAAATCGGGAATTCTAAGTGTAAATTAATATTTTGAATGCTTAATGAGTAGACTATGAAGGCTTTGCACGACTGTAAAGGCAATCCCAGCAGGAGTTTTGGGGCAAGTGCTCATACCCCCGTGGGCAGGTCAGCGGCGCGCGCACAGTAACTCTGTGTGCCTAAAACCCGATTCAGCTGACTGAGTACATTGACCATCCACATTGATTTCTATAGCTGCTTTGTTGTCAGCGCTTAAATAAAAGCGAACATCATTTGTTCCGCACTCGTGTTGCGCGCAGCCTTGAGCCGCAATCAAATCCTGCTTAATCAATTCAAAAGGACTGCACACATCAAGCCTTTGAACTGCTTGATCTTGTAAATCTTTCGAAAGTTTGCTCCAAATATGCTCATCAAAAGCACTAGAAGCATCTGAGGGCTTGTCACCTGGGAAATACGCTGAACAATTAACCCCATTGAGCAAGGCCAAAGGCGCTATTTGCTGTGTAGGAGCCTCAGCCGTTTCTTCTAAGGCCTCCGAAGCCAAAGGGGCTGATGCTGCCTCTTCTTCTGGGTTTATCCACGGCGGTGTCAATTGAGCCATGGCTGCTATCCATTGGTCAACTGGCAATTTTGCCCATTGGCTGCCTTGACTCAATGGCACGGTAATGAAAGAAACCAGACAGCCAAAAAAGATGAATACCAATGTAGGAATGACATTGGAGAAAGAAGCTTCTGAGTTTGGGTTTTTCAGGGAAATTTGCAATGCAGGAGCGGCGGATGCGGCTTGCAAAGTGACTGTGGGCGCCTTGACTTTGTCAAAGTTCAGTGCAGGTCCACACTTCGTCTGAAATTGCAAAATAGGTAGTTGTTTCATTCAGGGGTGGGCCTTGTGGGCATCCAAAAGGGCCGTAAAAATTTGGGTGATTTCTTCGAGTTTTTTCTCTGAAATTTCCTGACCTTCAATGATGGATCGCTTCAAATTCATTTCATAGTCAGTGCCGGTGACCTCAGACACGCCAATAGTCAGTTGACGGTTAAGAATAAACACCAGAATGGCAACAACAACACCCAAAATAGCCAGGCCAATAGTCCATTGGGTTTCTTGCATTTGTGCCGCAGCATAAGCTGCGCCAGTGAAAATCAAAAACCAAAACACTGCCTTGCCCCAAGGACGCACAGTTCCAAAATATAGGGAACTGACGGAGTGAATCGGCATGATGACTTTGCGAAAACCAAAAATACTGCTTGCCTCGTAATAAATTTTGTCGTAAAAAATACGCAAACTGTAGTTGGGATCAAGCTTTAAAAGTGCAAAAAACCAAGCCATCAACCCGCTTTCGCGCCCCACAATTTCGACATACAAACCGTCTTCACGTGGAGTTGGACTTACAAAAAACTTTTTAACGACTAAAGCCATGATTTACCTTTGGTTGGTTTTTAACTTAACTAAAAATGAAAATATTAATAAAGGAGAGTTTCAAAATAATGAATTTACGGATTTCAAATGCGCTAAGCCATGAACAACTTATAAAAATTCGCATTTTTTAAGCTTGCGCTTGCAGATACCGCGCCCGCGTTGGAAATTGGCTCGCTGGAAGCGACAAACTTTTTAATCCTAACAGGCGCATACAGTTCAACGGTTTTTTCAACAGACTTGAATGTCGGCCCAGCCAGGACCTCAGCAATACTGGCTTTAGAAACCGTAGATTTGGCTATCGATGCATTGATACCATCCAGTGCAGTTTGAACTGGATTGATGTTTTTTCTGAAACTTGCAGGTGGATTGCTAAAGTCGATTTTCATAAATTGAAATAACAAATTAAATAGTTTTGGTACTTTTCAACATGATCATTCTGAAAATGAAATTTCTTAATAGGTGTTTACCCTTGTGAATAAAGCCACAGAGATTGAAGTTCAAGGAGACGGCGTTGACTTTGTTTGCCTCACCCAAGGCCGTGGCCCCATGGTGTTGATGGTCCATGGTTTTCCGGACATACCGCAAACATGGGCTGCGCAAATGCAGGCATTGGCTGATGCGGGTTACCAAGTCGTGGCACCTTATTTACCGGGCTACTTGCCCTCACGCATGACAGCCAATGCTGCCTTTGATAAAGCGAGCTTGGTCAATGCCATCGCCGGTTTGATACAGCTTATTTCACCTCAGCAAAAACTGCATTACGTCGGCCAAGACTGGGGCGCCATCATTGGCTATGCGCTGTGTGCGGCGCGTCCCGATCTGCTGCACAGCGCCGTGTTGATGGCAGTGCCACATCCGCAAATAGTGGCTGAGCATTTGTTGGAACCTAAACACATACAACGCTCTTTTCATTGGTGGTTTTTTCAGCAAGCAGCGCTACCCGAGCAGGCATTGATGGCCAACGATATGGCCTTCATTGATTACCTTTGGCAGTATTGGTGCGTCCCAGGTTACCAAGACCCTGAACACATTGCCAAGGTGAAATCGTGTTTGCGTGAACCGGGCGTGCTTCAAACCGCGTTGGCCTATTACCGTGCCATGTTTAATTCGGGCCCAGCCAATCCCGCATTGTTGGGTTTGCATGAAGCCATGCAGCGCAGCATCACGGTACCCACCTTGGCCCTGTGTGGAGCAGACGATCTGCGAGCCGAATTGATGCGTGAACAAGCTCCATTTTTTAAGGGGCCCTATACCTACACAGAAGTACCCCGCGCCGGGCATTTTCTGCATCGCGAACAAAGCAGCGTTGTCAACAGCTTGGTACTTGCTTGGTTGTCGAATTCATAAGCGACAGACTGGGGTTTACCATAGGTAAACGCTTCCTTTCCAGCATCGAAGATAGCGAGTTGCATAAATCTGTCGTGAATAGGCGCTGAAGATGGTTGATGATGTCATCCTAGAAACCCAACAGTTGGTGAAAGAGTTCAAAGGATTTGTGGCAGTCAACCATGTCGATTTGAAAATACAGCGTGGCAACATCCACGCCTTGATTGGACCCAACGGCGCAGGCAAAACGACTTTCTTTAATTTGCTCACCAAATTTTTGATACCCACCAGCGGTCGTATTGTTTACAACCAGCAAGACATCACCTCTGAAAAGCCCGCGCAAGTCGCTCGTCGAGGCATTGTTCGCTCATTCCAAATTTCTGCCACCTTTCCGCATTTGACCGTGCTGGAGAACGTCCGTATTGCGCTGCAGCGCTCGGTGGGTTCTTCTTATGATTTTTGGCGCTCACAAAACAGATTGAACCGTCTTAACGATCGCGCCATGCATTTGCTTGGCGAGGTAGAACTGTCAGACTTTGCTTCTGTGCAAGCTGTCGAGCTGTCTTACGGCAGAAAGCGGGCGTTGGAAATCGCCACCACTTTGGCCACCGAGCCCGAGCTCATGCTGTTGGACGAACCCACGCAAGGCATGGGCCATGAAGATGTGGACAAGGTCACTCAGCTGATCAAAAAAGTCAGTGCCAACCGAACCGTCTTGATGGTTGAGCACAATATGGGCGTGGTCTCCCAAATAGCCGACACCATCAGCGTGTTGCAACGCGGCCAAATCATTGCGCAAGGCCCTTATGCCAAAGTCTCGCAAGACCCCTTGGTGCTAGAGGCCTACATGGGCAGCACCCAACAAGCATTGGCGGGCGCCCATGGTCACTGAAAGCGCCTCAGCCGTTCCCTTTTTGCGTATGCAAGGCGTGAATGCCTTTTATGGTGAATCACATATCTTGCATGGCGTCGATTTGGTGGTTAACCAAGGTGAGTTGGTGACCTTGCTAGGGCGTAATGGGGCGGGGAGAACCACCACCATCAAATCGGTGTTGGGCTTGGTCGGGCAGCGAAATGGCTCAATTGAAATATTGGGCCAAGAAACGATTGGCTGGGACACGCACCATATTGCGCGCTTAGGCGTGGGCTATTGCCCAGAAGAGCGGGGAATTTTTTCCAGTCTGAGTTGCGAAGAAAATTTACTTTTGCCGCCTGTCATCGCGCCTGGCGCCATGACTTTGGATGAGATCTACAGCATCTTCCCCAACTTATACGAACGCAAAAACAGCCCAGGCACGAGGCTGTCCGGCGGCGAGCAGCAAATGCTGGCGATTGCCCGCATCTTGCGCACAGGCGCCAAGTTGTTGCTTCTGGATGAGATTTCTGAGGGCTTGGCACCCGTGATTGTGCAAGCCTTGTCGCGCATGATCCAAACCTTGCGTGAGAAAAAATTCACCATCATCATGATTGAACAAAACTTTCGTTTTGCCAGTGGCTTGGCAGACCGTTTTTACGTGATGGAACACGGACAAATCGTTCAAGGGTTTGCGGCAGATGAATTGCCAAGCAAGATGACCATGCTCAACGAGTATTTGGGTATTTGATTTTTATAAGGAACACAACCATGAAATTTACATTGAACACATTGCTTGCTTGCATGTTGACCGCATTGGGCCTGAATGCACATGCACAAATTTCAGATGGCATCGTCAAAATCGGTGTGCTCAATGATATGTCGGGTTTGTATGCCGATATCAGCGGACCAGGCTCGGTGGTGGCCGCCAAGATGGCAGTAGAAGACTATTTAAAGAGCAGCAAAAGCAATTTGAAGGTGGAAATCGTCAGCGCCGATCACCAAAACAAAGCCGATATTGGCTCCAATATTGCTCGCCAGTGGTATGACACCGATAAAGTCGACATGATCATTGATGTGCCCACTTCCTCAGTGGCACTGGCCATCAGTCAGGTGAGTCGTGAGAAAGGAAAAATCCATGTCAATACGGGTGCTGCCACGGCTGACTTGACCGGTAAATCGTGTTCACCCAACACCATTCATTGGCTTTACGACACATGGATGCTGGCCAATGGCACGGGTAAAGCGGTGGTGCAACACGGCGGCAGCAGTTGGTTCTTTTTAACCGCCGACTACGCCTTTGGCCAAGCCCTGGAGCGCGACACCGAAGCGGTGGTGATCAAAAATGGCGGCAAGGTCTTGGGCAAGGTTCGCCATCCTTTGGCCACGCAAGATTTTTCTTCCTTCTTGTTGCAAGCCCAGGCGTCTAAAGCCAAGGTCATTGGCTTGGCCAATGCAGGCGGCGACACCACCAACTCCATCAAACAAGCTTACGAGTTTGGCATTGTTAAGGGCGGGCAAACTTTGGCGGGGCTGTTGGTGTTCCTCACTGACATCCATTCGCTGGGACTTGAAAAAGCCCAAGGCCTGTACCTGACCGAAACCTTTTACTGGGACTTGAACGACCAAACCCGTGCTTGGTCCAAGCGCTTTGCGGCCCTCAATAACGGCAAATACCCATCCATGGACCAAGCCGGCGTTTATGCTGGCATCTTGCATTACTTGAAAGCGGTTGATGCTGGCAAAACCGATGACGGCACCAAAGTTGCGCAAAAGATGAAAGATTTGCCCACCGATGACATCTTGTTTGGTAAAGGCAGCGTGCGTAAAGATGGACGTAAATTGCATCCCGCTTATTTGTTTGAAGTGAAAAAACCCTCCGAGTCCAAAGGCCCTTACGACTACTACAAGTTGCTGGCCACCATCCCCGCCGACCAAGCTTTTCGTCCTTTGAACGAA
>Ga0114962_10001825_pt1 | contig 18189 bp, 23 predicted proteins | sample C_130820_MF_Meta_FD_87017 | JGI IMG/M metagenome (GOLD analysis project Ga0114962, IMG submission 87017) | Freshwater microbial communities from Lake Croche, Canada to study carbon cycling - C_130820_MF_MetaG | ecosystem: Environmental > Aquatic > Freshwater > Lake | place: Lake Croche, Canada...
GCCTTTTGCAATATTTCATTTTCCAGTTTGCAAAGTAAATTATTAACTAGTGAGCCTTCAGCATTATTTGGCTTGTTCTTTTTGCATTCTTTAAATAATTCTGGAAACTTAGTAGATAATTTATTTTGTATTTCTTTCATTTCCTTATCAAACTCAATAAAAAATGAGTTCTTAATCTTTTTCTTTCCTATTCTATCAATTATTTCATTATCATTAATAGATTTCAAAAACAATATCTTGCCTTCATCCTTTTTAATTTTATCATCTTTTAAAAGATTATCTAATATTTCCTTTCTAGAATTAACATAAATATTTAATCTGTTTGTTGTTATGTCATTCTGTCTGCATAAATAAACTAGTAAATTAGGATGGCAAGAAACCATATCTAAATCACGTGTAATACCATCACTTAAAACTCCGCGAAATTTATTCCAAATACGCTGTAATCCCATTTTTTCCTTTAAAAACAATCTGCCGTCTGTTTTATTACCTGAGTATTTATAGGTTGATAATCTAGTATAATTGCATTTAATCATATCAGCACAATAATTGCGTAGCATATTAAATTGTGTAGTGATTTCCATATTATCCCCATTCTCATTTATTTCTGGACTACTATAAAATTTCTTGAATTGTTCTAGGGTAATCTTTGCAAGAATATTACAATAGGTAGGATTAACACGTTCTTCAAAAGTGAATGACATTCTAGATTGTATAAAATAACTTTATATTTACTTAGTAATTTAAAATATTAATAACTCTTTAAATTGTTTAAAATTTCTTATTAATTATTTCTTATACAAAAAAATAACTTAAAGAAATAATAGATATCTAATATAATAATAATATATACAATTAAAACATCTAAAAAAATAAACAAAGTTCTAAAAAAATAAATCTTTCTAGAATGACAAATAAATTACATACTAGTTTTATTAATGGTTTGCAAACTAAATATGGCCTTACTGAAGAAGATTTAAAAGAATATATAGAAAATCCAGATAGAAAAGAAAAATTAGAAGAATATGAATCTTGTGTATGCGGACACAAAATAATTAATGCTAGGTATATAATGCATAGAGATGGTATAAGTACTGATATAGATGAGATTATGATTGGTAATTGTTGTATAAGGCAATTTTGCGATAAAGAACAACGCGGAAAACACTGTGATAAATGCAAGAAAAAACACCATAATAGATTAGATAACCTATGCAATGCATGTAGATTATTATGTGTTAATGATAATTGTATTAATAAACGCTATAAAAATATAGATACTTGTAAAGAATGTTATCTAGAAGCATTAGAAAGAGAAAGAAATAATAAAACCTGTATAGATTGTGGAAAAACTAATAATAAATATATACGTTGTGATACTTGTATTAAAATTTATGTAGATGAATTAGAAAGACAAAGAAATAATAAAAACTGTATAGATTGCTTAAAACCTTCTAAGCAATATATACGTTGTTTTAATTGTAATGAAAAAGAAAAAAATAAAAAAAGTAATAAACCTGTATATGATATAAGAACATTTTTTAAACAACCAAACCCAGAAATTGAATATGACCTAGATTTTTAATAATATAATCCGTTAATTTTAAATATTTCAATTTGTCTTGCTTTTCTCTTTTCTAATTGTTCGCAGATATTCTCAAATTTATTTAACATATTAAGCATTTTAGATTTAGAAAAATTAACAATTTGTTGTTTTATTTCAAATAAACTATATGATTTATCATTAATACTCGTATATATCATTTTTTCAACGTCAATCTCATTAAATTTAGTAGTTTTAGCAAACTTAATATTTGATTTAATTATAGGTTCTTCAACAATTATTGGCAAAACTGGTTGGGGTTCCTCTTCTTCCTCATCCTCATCCAAAAATTCTAGTTCAATATTATTGTCTGCCGACCATTTTTTAAAACAATATACAACTCTATCAAAATTATACCTATCAAATAACGTGTCTATAAACTCATTAGAAAATTCGCCATTTTTAGCATATTCCCTTACGATTATTTCAGAAATAATTTGAATACCAACATTAGCCATTTTATTTTGAGTGTGTATATTCGCTTTATATATATGATATTTAAAATTTCTTTAAACTGTTTTTTAATTTTACATTTTATTTTGTTTTTTATTTTTTAATTTAAAGAAAGAAATTTTAATTTTTTTTATTTTTATTTTTTATTTTTTATTTTTTATTTTTTATTTTATTTCATTTTCGATATTTTTATTTTTTGTATTTTGTTTGAAATATACTAATGTAATCCTATCACCTTCAAAATCCTCAGTAGAATGTAGCCAATTTTTGCCTTCAAACATTATAGGATGATATTTAATATTATGTTTATATGAATTTACTATTAAATCTCCGCCTTTATAATCACCTAAACCAATTATATAACTTTCTCCACTATTTCTATCATAATGTGGTTTTGTCTGGTAATTTACATTAACTTGTATAGATGTATATTCTGGTATGTGTGAAATAACATACTTATTATAAAATTCTTTTAATAAGTCATATAATATAGGATATTTTGCATTGTTTTTGCTTTCAAATAATCCTGTTTGTTTCCGTATTCGATATTTTCCGAAACACTGGGACATACCAATACCACTACTTAATCTTTTATAATTTTTTTGTAAAGGTTTTATTTTTAGTGTGTCTAGAATACTTTTTATAATTTTACAATCTTCATTTATATAATCTAATTGTTTATAATAATTTCTAGGACTTTTAATACCTTTAATACACCGAATTTCCCAATATTTGGAATTACCAGCATCATTTAATTTAGTAAATCTGTATCTAAAATATTCATCATATAATTCTATTAATTTATCGCAGGCAGTAATACTAGCATCTGTTCTATCTGGATAATCTATTTGTAATCCTCCAGGGTTTGTATATGTATTAGTTTGTGCGGATATATAATTGAATTTAACTAGGCAATTATCTTTTAACCAATATTTAATAGTTCTTTCGTAGTCTTCTTTAATATCCATAGTAATTTCTAAGTCTTCAGAATGTCTATTTATACATCCCCATAAATGCCCTACAATAAAACTGAAATCAAATGTTATACTGTTACGTAGAAAATAGGCATTATGTGTAGTTTGATGTATTCCCCATAAATAGGCTTGTTTTTCCTGGCATATTTCAAATGCTTTTTTAATAATAAAATAAAAGTTTTCTATAATATTTAATGTATCATCTTCTAGAATACTAATTGTTTTTATATCATCATCTAAATTAACTATATAATCTCCTTCATTAAAGTATTTAGTAATAAAATTACGTTGTTGGTATAATCCTTTTACACCTACAATAATATTTTTGTATTCTGGTAATACTTTTTTATAATCTTCTAATTCTTCTTGAATAACAAAGATATATATATTTTTTTTAGGTATTTTATAGTTTTGTAATAAGCCAATCGTATGGGTCAAAATTGTAGATGCTCTACCATAAGATGGAATAGCAAATTTAATTTTCATTCTAGACACACTTTTTATTTTATGTCTAGAAATAATTTTATAAATAATTTCATAAATTATCAGTAATTGAATTACCAACAATTTTAAATTTATTATAAACAGTATAATTGAATTTAGGTTTATTACAATAATTAGCAAGCATAAAATCAAAACACTTAAATTTTTTAGGGTCTTTTAAGATATTATATATAGTTTCTAATTTTTTATAACTAGGGTAATAAATAGCGTGGGAACCACTAAATTTATTTGGCTTATATTCATTTTTAATTCCTAAATATATATAATCTTCATCATTATAATCAATAACTAAATTATTATCAATACATTCAACATCATCTTCAAATACTATTACGTTATCCAATTCATTATCAATTATATATTTTATAATATTTATTTGACTTCTAGAACAAGCAATATGCCCCAATAAAACATTATCACGCCATTTGCAACTTGGCAATCTATGAAAATATTTTAAATCTAAATATTTTTTTCTTTCTTCTTCCGTATATGTTAATGCATCTTTACCAGCATATATTTCTACATCATCAAATATAGTTTTTAAATGTTCGATATTTTTCTTACGTTCTAGTGCTTTTTCTAGATGTAAAATAATAATTTTAGATTTAGTTAAATCAATTTTCATTCTAGACACACTTTTTATTTTATGTTTAGAATTAATTTTATAAATAATTATGTTATTATAATGTAATTAAATAATTAAATAATAAAATAATAAAATGACAAAAGAAGATGATGAATTAAAATCTTTATTAAATAAGATTAAAAAAGAGCGTACAAAAGAATTTGAAGAAGAACTTCAAGCATTTGAAAAAGAACGTCAAAAATATATAAAAGAATTGGAAGAAGAAGAAAATAAACCAAAGAAGAAATTAGTATTAAAAAAAATTATAAAAGAATTGGAAGAAGAAGCAATAGAAATTCCAAAAAAAGTATCAAGGGCAGGACAAAAACCTCCTCCAGGTTCTAAGAATTCAGATGAATTGTTAAATCAAATAGAAGAAATGAAAAAAAAAGTTCAAAAAGAAAAACCAATAGAAATGGAAAAAGTAAAAGAAGTAAAAGAAAAGAAAAAACTAAATGTTTCTAAAAGAAGTTCTAAAGATGTAAATATACGTAACCATTTAAATGATTTAGATTTAAAACAATTAAAAAATATTGCACGTGCTAGTAATTTACATACACGTATTAAATTAAGTAGTCCGCGAACAGTATTAATCGAAGCAATAGCGCAATTATACGAACACGAAAATGGAAAATACAAATCTAAACCATTTGAACTAAAATTATAATTTATTTATTGCCAGCATGATTTTTATACCATTTCCCAATATCATCTAATGATAATAAAGTTAGAACTGTAGCCACATTATCTCCCTTAAGCCATCCAGATTGATTTCCCATAAATAATTCTCCCATCTGTTTAAAACTCATAAATTGGCTTAAAATAGCACATAAACCAGACCATCTGCCACAATCGGCCGTAGCACCCCCTTTGGACTGAAAATCTATAGTATTTACTTGATATTGTTTATTATGTTTTTTTGCATATCCTTCTAATAATGGGTCAATGTAATTTGGTAATTTTTTATCATATGGGGCTAGTTGTTGTATTTTTATGTCTGGAAATCCGTATGGGTCAAAATGATACGGGCACCCATCACCATTTACACCTATACAATTATAGTGTCCGTCTGTTTTACTACTTGTTTGGTATAGAATTATTGCATATGGTTTTTTTGTTTTTGCTAATAATTGTTCTAAAGTTTTATAATTTGATAATTCACTATATAGTATGGGTTGAACTCCACATAATCTGTAAATCTCATTACCACTTAATGGTGTTTTAATGTATTCTGCTACTAATTTTTCTAATGACATTTTATTTTTCTTTCTAGACACACGTTTTATTTTATATATAGATAAAAATTATAAAATTAAAATCTATGTAATTATTAATTACTGTCTAGAATGATAAATAAATTTATTTGGATTGGATATGGAAGTATTGCAAAATCTTTGCAAGAATTATTTAATCTCGAAAAACTTTACTATGACATACCATATATTATTATAGACCCATTACCACCTACACACACTGAACTATTTGATAATAGAGATGTAAAATATATACAGAAAGCAGTTACACCACAAAATTATAAAAGATTACTAAAAAATGCAGATGACAAAACATTAATTATAGATTTATCAGTAAATGTGGATACAATAATGTTATTAAAATGGTGTAAATTAAAAGGTTCATTTTACATTAATACAAGTATTGAAAATTATGAATCAACACACAAAAAACATACTGGAGAATTAACATATAATGATATTAAAGAAAATACATTACTACATCGTGAGTTATTGGCAGAAGAAGTAATGGAAGGAACTACAAAATCTAGATTTCTTAATGTAGGATTTAATCCTGGAGCGATACAGGCATTTTTTAAACGTGGTATTAGAGAATATGCAAAAATGAAAGGAAAGAAAATTATAAAAGGTAATTATGCAAAATTGGCTAAAGACTAAGGATTGAAAGAAGTTATTATAGCAGAATATGACAGCCAAAAAACAAATATTAAGCCTACAAAATCTAAATTTATAAACACGTGGTCTGCTAATGGATATATGCTAGAAGCATTAGATAACGTGATGTTATCATTAAACAATAAAGATTTAGAAAAGATTAAAACAAAATTAATAGAGCCCGATGAAGGCAACGCGCCAAATATTAGATTTTTAGCAGATAGAGGAATGAATGTTGAACGTGATTCAATAACATTAGACCATAACGGAAAACCATTTACATATACTTCGATACTTATTCCACACGCTGAAATATATAGTCTTAGTGAATTTTTACATTATAAAGGTAATTGTCCAACTATAATGTATTGTTATCGTAGTTGTGATGCTAGTCTAACATCATTGGATAATTTAAGAAAAAATAATTATAAACCATTACCAAACTATCACGTTCTAGAATTAGATGATATTACAAATGATGGTTGGGATTCTATAGGAGCATTAATGACATTTGAGAATGGAGAGAAAATGTGGTGTGGTTCAGTTCTTTCAGTTAGTGATGTAAAGAAATTAGGTTTTAAAATAGCAAATCCAACTGGAGTACAAGTAGCAGGCTTTCTCTATGCTTGCATTAATTATATGTTTAAACATCCTAATGAAGGTTTGCAAGAATCAGAAGACATACACCATAAGGAATTATTCAAGTTAGCGGATAAATATATGGGTAATATGTATTGTAAATTAATATAATTAAAACAACTTAAAGAAATACAGATATAAACAGATATAAACGGATAATTAAAATGGACTATAAAAATGGTAAGATTTATAAGATTGTAAGCGATTTAACTGATATGATTTATATCGGTTCAACAACGCAACCATTATATAAAAGATACTACGAGCACATAAAAGGATTTAAAAATGGACATAATACTAGTAAATCAGTTGAAATTATTAAACACGGAGAAACTCATATTGAATTAATAGAAGATTTTCCTTGTGAAAGAAAGGAACAATTAAATGCTCGTGAGGGATATTATATTAGATTAAATAAAGATAATTGCGTTAATAGATGTATTGCTGGAAGAACACGAAAAGAATATAGGAATGAAAAAAAAGAAGAAATCAATGCAATAAAAATTTTATATAGAGAAAATAATAGAGAAAGATTAAGAAAAGAAGCAATTAAATATAGAGAAGAAAATCAAATAAAAATTAATGAATTACGTAATGAAAAAAGATTATTAACTGCTACAATATGTTCGTGTGGTGGTAAAACAAATAGATATGATAATGCAAAACATATTAAGAGTAAAAAACATTTATCATTCATACTGCAAAGTGCTTCCTAAGTCATTTTAATATATATAAGACATCATTTTATATATAGAATCGTAGATATTTTAATATTTCTTAGTATTCATATAGGGTTTTATCATTATATAAATTTATATAATGACGATTAAACATATATATATCTAAGAAATAATAAAATATATATCTATTACATACTAAATATATATAAAAATTTCTTAATGTAAAAATAAAATGTGTGTCTAGAAAGAAAAATAAAAAAAATCTAAAATTTTTTAATAATCTTAATACCAAATCTTTTATTAGTATCTTTAATAGATGCATTTAATGTTGGTAGATTCCATAATAAATTAGTAGCATAGAAACTAGGTTTAGTTGGGTTAGTGTTATCTTCTTTTTGGTGTCGCTTTAGATATCTTTCCTTGCGTGAATCTCTTTCATTCTTTGGGAATAATGTATAATCGTTATACCCACTAGCACCAAAATAGATTTTTCTAAGTCGTCCGCTTTCTGGATTGACATATTCAATATAGAATTTTTTATTAGGTTTATCACTTTCATACAAGTAATATTTTTGAGGCATTTATTTTCTTAACTTATTATAATATATTTATTTTATATAGTATGCCTTATGAATTGGAACACGTTAAAAACGGTTGGTATGTTATCAGCACAAATACTGGCAAACGTCATTCTATTAAGCCTTTTAAAACAAAACGAGAAGCCGAACAACAACGTAAAGCCCTATATGTTAATGCCAATCCATCGGTAGAAGGTTCAGGATTTCTACTCAATTTATTTGGTGGTGCTAGAAAGAGTTTATCTAGAAGTGATAAAGCATTTTATGATTCAGTAAAAAATGTTCCTATGTTTTCTATAATGGTTGTTAGAGTTCCAATAGCAAGTGTATTTAATAAAATTCTTAATCTAGCATCATTTGGAAAATGGAATGCTAATTTAAATAATCAACCTTATGACAAAGTATTTCATTTATATGTTCTTATGACTTATCTAGATAATGGTAATATTAAGTTTGCTTTATCAGAAAGAAATGAAACAGTAAGATTTAGAAGTGCATCTAGTAAGGATTTTACATCAGATAAAAATAATGTGATGCAAATTCCATATACTGCTAATTCATTAACATTGGGACAAGTATTTGATAATACTATTAGGGCTGGTGGTGATAATATCTGGGTATATGATTTTAATACTAATAATTGCCAAGATTACATAGTGAAGTTATTACAAGCAAATAATCTTGCAAATCCTAATGTATTAAATTTTGTAAAACAAGATACCACAGAATTAGTTCAAAAAAGTTTGAATCCAGTGTTACGTGCCGGATTAACTGGAATCACTGATATTGCCTCAATTGGTAGAAAGATAACCGGATTAGGATTATTTAATGAAAATATTGATTTAGGATATTGAATTAATTATTAATAATTTGTTTTGTTTTATTTTTTTGTTTGCTTATAATAATAACAATAAATAGTATATAAAATGGCAAAAGAACAAACCATATATTTTACTAAGCAAAAGGGCAAACAAGTCCCAATACGTAAAGAAATTGAATTAGTTAAAAAGAAACCAAAGATTGCTATAGAATCTGAAAAAGATTTAAAACGTAAATTAAGAGGTGATAAGAAACCTTTAGTTGTTGAAATACCTACTAAAGTTTCAAGAAAACTTGCAAAGGAACTAAAAGACACCGCAGAACGTCAGCCAAAATCATTGGATTATTTAAATAAAAAATATGCTTCTGGAACAAGTATTGCAAAAATTAAAGAATATAATCAGTTATTAAAAAAACGTGGTGTTGATATTTCTAATATTCTAGAAAAGAAAAGAAAAGCAGTTGAAGAAAGAAAAGGAAAAGAAGTTCAACTCCCACCAGAATTTTATCAATTAATTAAAGCATTAAAGCCAGAAGCATTTGCACGCGAACAGTTGCCATCTGAAAAACAAGAACAAGAACGTAAAGAACTACAAATACAGGCAGATTTTATTAATACTTTGGAAGATAAAATAGATAATCCAGACGTTCAAAAGCAGATTGCATCACAATTTGCAATATTAAAAACACTAAAAGAAAAAGAAAAATTACTGGATATATTAAAAAAATCTGATACATCAAAACTACCTCCAAAGATACCTAAGGAAACAAAAGCAGAAAAGGTAAAGCAAGCAGAAGCGGAAGCGGAAGCAGAAGCGGAACCTGAAGCACCAGCAGAAGCAGATGAAGGTGATTTACCACCAGCATATGAAAGTGTGGCAAAATCTTTTGATAAACTTGATAAAACCCACAAATTTACAATTGAAGACGATGCAAATTTAAATGGTTTAACAGTTGATGAATATTTAGATAAAAAAAAAGACAATAAGGATGTATTTTTAGGAGAAGCAGATTATGTGAGAATAAGTAAATCTGTTAAACAAAAGTTATTGGAAAAATTTACTAAACTTACATTAGGAGACCAAAATGAATTATTAAATCAAATAGATGGAACAGCCAATCAAAATGAATTTTATTCTGCTGTTAATTCATATCTAAAATCAAGGATAACAGGACAAGGACTAAAACTAAAAAAAGAAAAAAAAGTAAAAGGTGGTGCATTATTGCAAGAAGTTGGTAAATCACGTAATGATCCTAGAAAGAGTTACCAATCATTCTTTTGAACTGTCATTAAATAAATCCACTTTCATATATTCTTTTTGAACGTTTGCACTGTGTAGTAATCGTTTTGCAAATTTTTCCTTTTCATTTTCACTCTTTAATCCAGATGACATAAACTCTGTAATAAATATTTTTCTAACCAAATCTATATTAATTGGTTTTCCTAGGACTTTTTCCATTGATTGCAATATTAAATCTGTAAAATTACTTATTTTAAATTCATTCCCATTTTTCATTTCAAATAACCAATCACCTGGTTTTTTCTTAAACTCTGTTAGATATAATTCTAAAATAGTTTTTAATGTGTTGTCTAGAATACTAAATTTTTGTAATCCATAAGTACTACTAGTTTTATAATTCAACATTACAAAATGCACTGGTTTTCCATCTCTTACCATTAGATAATTATAATTTGGGTTTAAATCTCTATTCTTTTTATTGATATTTGCTATTTTCATATTATAATAATTGTTTCTAGCAATCAATTCATTTTTAAAATATAGACAAACAATTAATTTATAAATCATTTTTGTATCATCTAAATATCCATCCTTATCTTTAATTGAATATTCCTCTATTTTTTTATTTATTTCTGACAATCTCATTGCATTTTTCTTTTCCTTATCGTTACTTAAATTATCTTTTCTAATAGAATCTTCATCACCTTTCAATTTACTCATATCAACATTATATTTCTTTATTATATCTTCATCTACCTTCAAATGCTTAAGTAATTTTACTACTGGTGATATATAATCCTTTTGACTCTTTAAATTTGTTTCATTGAGTTTTTCTAATACATTCTTAGGATTTAACATCCATTTAGTATTACCATCATATTCTTTGCCATTTACTATTTGGGATAATTTATTTATTTTTCCCACATAGTTAATTAGGGTTAGTGGTCGTAGTGATTTACCATCTTTGGTTTTTATACTAGCAAATATCTTTTTTAATTCTTCCATAATTATTAATTATTAATATTTATAATTTATAGTTTTGTTTTATATATTAAAATATCTTTATAATATAAAAAGAAATTAATTACGTAATCTAGAAACAATTAGTTTTTCAAAATGTCAAATAACGATTATACTATAAATAAAATAATTACAAAAACAATAAATGGCGGTATATATTTTTCAAGAGATAGTAATTTCTATCTAGCATACCAAAATAAATTCGAAGTTATAATTCCATTCAGATATATCGATTATGAAAATTATTTTATATATAAACTGCCTAAAACTTTTAACATAGAAAATATAAAAATAGAATCAATTGAAAGTTTTCTAGGCTATTTATTATCAGAATTTGATGATATTTATTGTGCCATAACAACTTATTCAGGGGAAAGAAAATCTTTAGATAGAGTAAAAAATGCTATTCATAATTCATATCATTCTATTAATACTTTAATACAAGGCGAAGAGCATGAATGCTTATCACTAATATTTATATATGAATTTATTTATAGTTATTTTAGACATTTAGGCATAACAAAACAAATGCAATTTTGTATTTCTTGTGATTACATCAAAAAAACTTTTATTATTAAAGATTTACTTAATACTAATAGTGTAACTTGGGAAGCCAATCCACAAATTGTGGAAATTAAAAAAAATGAAACTATTATAGAAAATTCCCTAGAAACAAGTATAGAAAAACTCAATATTATTAATGATTTCTATAGTAAGTATTGGAAGTTTATTTTACTAGGTGGAATACCTGCTGTATATACTATTTTTTCATAATGTATTGTATTTTGTTATTTTTTCATTTGGTGTTTGTATTGGTATAGGATTACTAATTTTTAAATGATTTGGTGTTGGTGGTCTAGATACACTTTCAACCATACTACCATAATTAAAATGTTCTTCTGGTGTTTGTATTGTAGGTGTATGACTTTCTGTTGTTCTGAGTTCGAATTCGCCGTGTCTGCACTTGCTAGTCTTAATATGAGTTATGATTGATACGGCAATACTGCCTATTGCAACTGTTAATGCAATAACATCCATTTTTATTACTTATTATTTATGTAGAAATAATATTAACTATAACACCTTTAAAATATTCATATGGAATTGTAATTCCTTTATAATCAATACGTGCATAATATATAACCTTATTTCCTATATGTTCTATTAATTTTGTTTTTTGCCTCATCATTTTATTTTCAAATATTTCTGTTGCAATTTCATTTCTTTCTAGAGTATCTGGATAGAAATCAAAATTAAATTCAATCGATTCTATATAAGAATCTTTTAGTGTAGATAACATATTTATTAATACTTATAATTATAAAAGATAAAAAAATTAAATATCACGCTTGTCTTTCAAGAAAATTTGTTTTCATACTAGATGGATAAAAATATTCACCTATACAATCTTCAACAATTTTTACATCATAATCTTTGCAACTAAAAACATCTATATATGCTGACCCATCGCAATCATTAAAATGTGCTACAATTGAAGATGTCATTATTAATTGTATGACTGTAAAACCTGCTAAATCACCTTCGCCAAAATGTACTATTTTAGGTTCTCCGAATGGTAACATATCAATTCTTTTTACTAGGTCTTTTACCCAAGATTCTAAATGAATTTTATCTGTAATCAATCGTTTATCACATCCTTTGCAATCTATAGAAGCACTATAACCCCAAGCCATTATTTATTTATTCTTATTCTAGAACAACATTTTTATTTTATAATTATTATTTATATAAGTTTAACAGCAACACTTGCAACATCTCCGAGAACATCTAATGCTGTATCCCAACCGGATTTTTTATTTCTTTCCTTTTCTGCTTCTGCTTCTTGTTCTGCTAATGTATTATAATATTCTTGTTGGGCTTCTGCTTGGTTTTCTGCTGTTGCAACTGCTTGTTCCCAAGAATCACGTGTTGCCTGTGCTCCTGCATTCCACGCATAATCTGCTGTTGATTTTGATTGTTTTGCTATTGCTTGTGCTAATTGTGCGTTTTTATCCATTACTTGTTTTGATAGAACCTCAACTGGAAAAATGAATCCGCTATCTTTACACATATCCAAAACTCGTTCATAGTCATCTATATCTTTAGCATCATATACATATTCATCTTTATCTGGTCTATAAAATAAAAATATTATTCTAAAATCTTTCTGTGGTTGTATTTTTGCCTCTGGTGCTGATGCACCATAACCAGATGTTTTTGCTGGAAAATATTTTAGATTTTTTTTAAGATTACTATAAATACTTGATTTCAAAAATCTCGCTTGTGAATCACAAACCATAACTTGATTAGGATTTGCGGAATATTTATTAGGATGTTGGAATAGAAAATAAGGATATCCATCAGGAATAGGCAATATAATAGGTGGCTTATATGGCGCCCATATATTTTTAACTTTTGCTTGTTTTTTTTCTGCTTTTGCGACTTGCTTCATTGTTTCTTGTTTATCATATTGTATTTGAGGTGCTTTTAATTTATCAGGTGAATTGAATAATTGTGTAAATCCTTTTGCCTGTGTTTGTCCTTCTTGTATATTACCTCTTTGAATTTGTTGTGCTTTCCATTCGGTATCTGTTAGATAATCTCGTTTAATTCCTTGACTGTCTAAATACTTTGCATATAAATCCTGTCTTGCGTCGTCTGATGCTAAATCACCACCTTTTACTTTTTTACTTTTTGTTTTTGGTTTTGTTTTTTTATATAATTCACTTAATTTTTTTAATCTTTGATTATTTGGTAGGTGTCTAACCTTATCATAATGTGTTTTTACAAATTCTTGCCAACTCATTTTTATTTACTATTCTAGAATAAGATTTTTATTTTCTTGTTTTTTTTCTTCTTGTTGTTCTATTTTATATATAATTAATATTTTTCTTTGGATTATATCTGCTAGTGTATCTAAATTAATACAACCATCTTCAATTTCTTTTTTTACATCATTTTCTATTACTCTCACATACGATTTTATTATATCTATTAATCGTTCTATTATAATCTCTTTTTTATCAACCATTTTATTATTCTATTATTAGATAATAATTTAACTAGATGGCGAAAGTTGTATTTGCTGTAGAGATATAAAATCATCTGTATCTGTGCTTGCTGTGCCCGCTAATGATAACGATACTGTAATTTTCAATTTAATACTAGATTGTCCGCTTGCTTGAGTCCAATTAAAACTTACTGGCATCACGTGATGAAGATTTGCATTAATTGATTGATTTACTGTATCAAGAGCAACATCTCCTGTTGTTATATCTCGTAAATCAAACGTTAATACTGTAGCACCTCCAGCGACTGTGAAATTGAATATACAGTTTAGTATTTGTCTATAAAGAGGTGTTATTGAGAAAGTGCTAGCGCTTTCATATAAGGTCAGTTTATTAACAGCCCCTTTTACTGTTTGCTGTTCTCTATAATAGAAATTCATTCTCATACCATCATACCCGTTCATAGGTGATAATTTCAAACCTGAAGTCGAATTGGTTGTAATAATTTCATTAGTGCTTGTGCTAGTTGAATTATTAGCAATTCTAAAGTATAGAGCATCTAGAGTTGTTGCCGAATTTCTACTTTCGCCAGTTGTTAAAACGTTCATACCGAAATACGTGCATTTTGTAGTAGTAGGGAAACTAGTAAATCCCGCACAATTATTAAATATCACTTGTTGATTATTTGAATTATTTAAAGTGATAGTGCAACCACCGAAATTGCAATTTATGAAATACACAACTGAATAGAAGCTTCTAACAACTAGACTGCAATATTGGTCGAATTCGCAATTTTGAAAAGTCATATATGCTGTTGCATCTTTCACTGTGACAAAATTTGTTAAAACGCTTGTCCCTTGATGATTTACTCTATTTAATATATATCTGCCTACACCACTATAATCTACTGTTTCTGCTTGTAATTGTATATTATTTAATCGTATTAATTCTGAGTCCCCAGTTATAGAGAAATTGCCTATAATCTCAGTTATAGAACCTTCTGGTGCATTTAATGATATATTATATTTAGCATCTATATTCACATTTTCTGTATAACTACCAGATGATAAATAAACTACGTCTGCTTGTGTTGTTAAATTTACCTGTGATTGAATAGATACTGAATTATCATTACTAAATAGACTATTACTAACAATCTGTATTGCGGGGTTTCCGACTGTATATAAAGTATCATCTACCACATTTAATCCTGTGCCAATAGCATACGTAGCACCGATATCTCCAGTTGGTCCTTTATCGCCGGTGGGTCCTGTATTTCCAGTATTTCCAGTATTTCCTGTATCTCCAGTATTTCCTGTATTTCCTGTATCTCCAGTGGGTCCAGTATTTCCTGTATTTCCTGTATCTCCAGTGGGTCCAGTATTTCCTGTATTTCCTGTATCTCCGATCGGTCCTCTATCTCCGGTAGCACCGGTATTTCCGGTTGGTCCTTGTGGTCCTGTATTTCCACCAGTATTACCACCTATTAGATTAATACTGCCTAGTAATAAACCATTATTATTTCCATTTAAATATTCACCTAAAAATAGAGAACTCATATTTATTTATTTGTATATTGTTATATATAAATTAGATAAAAAAATTTAAAGTTATAAAATATTGTGTTGTTAGAATGAAAATTAAAAACAACTTAAAGATATAGCAATAAAGAGTATTAAATAGTAAAATGGATTATAAAAATGGAAGAATTTATAAGATTGTAAGTGATTTAACTGATAAAATATATATTGGTAGTACTTGCCAATCATTATGCAAAAGACTAGCAAAACATAAAGGAGATTATAGAGCAAGTTTAAATGGAGGTAATAAGTATATGACGAGTTTTGAATTATTTAAGTTAGGAGAAACAAGGATTGAATTAATTGAGGATTTTCAGTGCGAGCGGAAGGAACAATTAAATGCTAGAGAAGGTTATCATATCAAGTTAAATAATGATATTTGTGTAAATAGAATAATTCCGTGTAGAACAAGACAAGAATATAAAGTTGAAAATAAAGATAAAATAAAAGAACAAAAGAAGCAATATTATAAAGCAAATACAGATAAAATAAATGAAAAGCAGAGACTTTATGATAAAGCAAATAAAGATAAAATAAATGAAAAGCAGAAACTTTATAATAAAGCAAATAAAGATAAAATAAATGAAAAGCAGAAACTTTATAATAAAGCAAATAAAGCAAAGATATCAGAATACGAGAAGCAATATTATGCTGAAAATAAAGATAAAATTAGCGAACATAAAAAGCAATATTATGCTGATAATAAAGATAAAATAAATGAAAAGCGGAGACAAAATAGACAATTAAATAAAATAGAATCTCAAATTAATCAACTATAATTTATAAATGCTGTTATATATACATCAGAACTAGATTTTAATCTACAGTATTTAATACTTGATGCAGGAACAGAAAACCCGAAGTCTTGCCCGGCAGTTGTTGTAAGTGCATATTGAGAATCATAGTAAATATCATCATCATTACTTAATTGTAAAGTAATTGTAGTTGCACCATCAACATTACCAAAACACGTGATATTTGCAGAATTTTGATTTAAATTGACTTGTATAGAAACACCATCTGCGCCACTAGATTCAGAATCATTAAATACTTGTAAAGAACCTTTATTATTATCTGAAATATTTTTATATAGAGTGCTAAAATTTAATAATGTTTGATTAGTTCCTGATGTATTTCTAACAGTGAAATAAACAAATGGTAGATTTAGATTAATATTATAAGTAAAATATTGATTTGCAGAAACATTAAATGATGTTGTTTGTACTTGTTGTTTATTTAAAGATTGATAGCATATAATTTCTGTCGTTGTATCTGATAGTAATGTTATTTGGGCTGTTGCATATAAAACCTTTTCCCAAACACCAATAAATATACCTCCACTATTTAAAGGTACTAGAGAACTATTCAAACTTGATTCCATTATAAATTTTATTATTTATTATAGATTGATATATTTTTTATTGTAATTTTATTTAATTAAAAATATTATTTTAATATAATAATAAGAAATAAAATTGTTTGTCTAGAATGAATTCAGAAACTTTTAGAAAATATATTGAAAGTCGTAGAAAACTTGATAAAGAATTTAATAAAGATTTAATAAATATAGATACACTTGATAAACAATATGAGAAAATAAAAGTAAAAAAAGAAAAACATAATGAATATATGCGTAGTTATCATAAGGATATGATGGAAAACGATGAAACATTTAAGGCAAAAAGAAAAGAATATAATAAAAAAAGTTTTGATACATATCAAAAAAACCATCCAGATAAGATTTATAAAAAGAAAGAAAAAATTAAACCAGTTGAAAAACCTCTTGAAAAACCTATTGAAAAACCAATTGAAAAATCTATTGAAGAAGTAAAACCAATAGAAGAAAAACTAAGTCCATTATTTTATAATACATTAGGTTTTTAATATCCTACAGCATTTCGCATTTCGTGGTGGCACGGTTCATCTATACCAGCACCACTCATTATTACTTTCCCACCAGATACTTTTGAGTTTGATGCAATTCTTTCTAATGGTGTCAAATCACCACCAGTTCGACGTCTTCTTCTTTTTGGTGGTAATTCACCGCCTTTTACTTTACTAATTGCAGTTTTGCCAAGTGAATATGCACTTTTTGCGTAACCTAAAGGATCTTTTTTGAATTTTTCTACTTGTGATTTAACTAGTTTTGTTCCTTCTGATTTAGCAAGATTTAATGCAGATTTCCCGGCTTTCTTAAAGAAATCACCAATAACACCAGCACCAGAAACCATTCCCCCCATATCATCTGCAATTCCTGCACCAGATAATACACCACCTTTAGTTTCACGCCACATTTTGCCGATTTTTGCCATTTTTTCCTTTGGACTTCCTGACATAGAAGACATATGCTTTTTAACAAACATTTGATAACTTGTTGGCATTCTAGAATACTATTTTTTTGTAATTACTTATTATTCAAAAAGATAAAAAAATGAAAAAAACTATTTATATATTATCTATTGATTATTAATTATTATTTATTTACATCTTCATTGGGGAACGATTAGAAGAAGCCATTTTACCAAGAATATGTTTTCCTTTGGCAAAAAGTCCCTGAC
>Ga0114962_10001827_pt1 | contig 18169 bp, 21 predicted proteins | sample C_130820_MF_Meta_FD_87017 | JGI IMG/M metagenome (GOLD analysis project Ga0114962, IMG submission 87017) | Freshwater microbial communities from Lake Croche, Canada to study carbon cycling - C_130820_MF_MetaG | ecosystem: Environmental > Aquatic > Freshwater > Lake | place: Lake Croche, Canada...
GTTTAGCCTACCCGGAGGGGCGCTGTGTTAGTGCTCCGGGAGTATTCCCTAAGCCTGTAAGTCCGATTCGCTCCCGGCATGCTTAGGGGATTTTTTTATTTCGAAGGTCGGGGTTATATAAAATAAAAAAATATTTTCGGTGGGGTGGGGCTATATAAATTAATTATTGTTGTTACGCTATAACAGCGTAGTCCTATACCCCAGTGGTGCAAAATCACCAGGCCAGTGGAAAAATACCCGTATATTAAATTTTTTGCGCGAATCCTCGCAAAAATCCCTGTGGACCCATTCGGCCTGTTTTCTGCTACCTAGTCCGGCCCAGAAAGGGCGGCCGTTTACGGCCTTGATGATATATAATAATATGACAACAATAGAACACAATGGCCGCACATATGAATACGATGCGGATTTTGACATATTTAGACCTGTACCAGAACCACAGGAGCAGACGCACATGAGTCAGTTTGGATGGATATACATCTGTGTTGCGGCCATGGCCTTTAGCTACTACATGACTCTCTAGCAGTTCAGTCCCACATGCTACGGAATCCCGCCCTAGCATGTATAGCAGTCCATGCCACTTCAGCAGTAAATTCAAAGTGATCTCTAATCTTTCGCACAGTGGGATGTGCAGTTTTTGACACCACCTGATCAAAACAAGCTGTACCCATGTCAACGTAGTAGCTTGATTTGATACCACGGCGTTCCATCAGCTCTGGAAATACAGCACGAGTAAACCAACACTCGTTTCCCAGCGTGATATATTGTTGTACAGTACGCACAGTCATAAACTGTTCTGCGTAACTGGGCTGTGGTTGCCACATGGGCTTGGCCACATGATCGCTCAGTACCATAGTGCAGTAGTTGACTATGTCTTCTGGCAATTGCCAACCCTGACGGTCACAGCACTCTAGCAACAGAGTACGGATCATGGGAGTACTGGCTTCATGCATACGAATATTTATAAAAGTAAGTCATGGTTATAGTTTCTTAGGTCAAAATTTTTTACGCAAAATTTTTCTATAATCATGCTAGACCCATCGGGTTCAGTTAAATACTTACAACTACTACAAGGAGCGACAGTATATGACAGCATTAGAACGTGTGACACTTGAAGTAACAGAAGAAGAGTTGGCCGAGTTAAAAGGCTGCTCGGATGATCAAATAGGCGAGTATGTGATTGATCGAGTACATGACTATTGCGAAAGCCTCACCGCTCTAAAACTCAATCCCGAAATCATGATGGCTGCCCTGTTACAGGTCTACTGTGACATAGCCTGTGAACATGGTGATCGATCAGCTTATACAGAACAGTTGGAGTTTGCTCTAGAAGATGAGTGGGAAGAACATATCATACACTGATATAAAGACTTTTTAAATATGGAAATAGGTGCTGAGTTAATGCACCTATTTTTTTGCTTTTGACCGCTCCGCGGCTTCGCCGCTACGAACTCTGGGGCCTTATATGCCTGCCGTATCACTGTTATAAAAATAATAGCCAATGCCGTCATTGAGAAATGCACCGCCCGCATAACTCCATTGTAGTGCCTGGCCCCCTGCTCCTGCATTATTACCGGTTATGTATCTAATGGGATAATAGCGTCCTGCTGTTAGCAAAATATTGCGGCTGTAGCTGTAGCTCTGTCCTCTTAGTCCAGGCTGTGCAATAATGGCATTGCTAGTAGTATAGCCCGTTGCGGCAGTGGAGCCAAACCATAGATAACCTGCATCATCTGAGCTTATGCCAAATCTATATACACCTGTATTAGCAGGTAAAAAGTAACCCGCATAGTAGTAACTGGTTGTAGTAGCTGCCAGTGTTGAGTTGATGTTACTGGTAGCGCCTGTGGCTGTTGGTGCTGTAAAGAAGTTGACGTCTTCATTCCAATAGCCAGTTTGTGTATACTGATAAAGTCCAGCTACTGGATATATAGTTCCTCTAACAACGATAGCATCAATTTGAAAAGTGTCTAACGATGTAGCGCCAAGATCGATTCTAATGCCCGTAATAGTGTTGGCTGTCCAATCTGTTCCGCCCGCAGTTAATGATCTCATGTCTACTGTTATCCACTGAAAGTTCCCGCCATACGTTGGTTCAGTCATTTGAGCATAATATGATGCGCTTTCGCCATGCCCGCCAGTGGTATAAAATATCTTGCCATCCCAACCTGTGCCCGCTGTTCTCAACAGTCTAATCTGTACATAGGGATATTGACTACCGCTAAAGCTAACAGTACGTCTTATGATAGGATCTACGCTAGTTGATGTAACTGTAAGATATGTAGAACCATTGGTCAATGTTGCACCAGCGGCGGTGAATGATTCTGCAGTATTGGTAAAATCATAATAGAAAGGTGCTGCCGCTGTAGTTACTGCGCCACTACCTACTATGGCAAAATTGTTTCTATGCCAAAGAGCCGGTCTCATTAGGCAAATCCTGTTACTAGACTAGCATAGTAGCTTGTACCTATATAACTAACAGTTATCATATCAATGGCATTGGCTGATGTGCTTAGTGTTTTAAATCCGCCAGCAAACAGCATTGTACTGGTTAGTGTGTATGGTCCACCGCTTGCTGGCTGTTTAATGATCAAGGTTATTGACTGCCCGCTGACCGGACTTGTTAGTGCGTTAAGTGTAATACTACCTGTTAGGGTAATGGTCTGCACGTTACCGTTGGCGGCATTTGGAGTAATAGTGCCTGTTGTTGCACCTGCGGCATATACTGTATCTCGGTTATCTGTAGAAGTTAATGTGGTAAACACACCAATACTTGGAGTAGTAGCACCCACAGTACCATTGTGTGCTCCACTAGTTGCACCCGTAAAACTTGTAGCTGACAATGCCCCTGCTCCAGACAAAGTCATTGCTACAGTTGTTCCACCATACCATAGAAACTGTTGAGCAGTAGTTGCCACACTGCTCCACATTGTACCGCTTTCAATACCAATAGCATAGTCAACTGCGCTTGCACCTATGTTGGGATATAGCACAATCTTTGTACCAACACTGCGAGTAGTAAATGCAGGCGACGCAACGCCGCTGGCTACAAAGTCAATACGTGCATTAGTAGCATTGTTTAGATATATTGAGCCGCCACCGTCTGCTGTAGTAGCTTGTAAAGTTGTTGTAAATCTGTTACTAGCACTGATAGTAGTAAACGCACCAGTGCTTGCTGTTGTAGCACCAATGCTCATGTTGTTAATAGTACCAGCAGTAGTTGGTCCAATAGTTACTGTACCAGAACCTGTTGGGCTTAAGGTAACAGCACTAGTTGACGCTGAGTTAACTGTTAAAATAGTGAATGCACCAGTGCTAGGTGATGTGCTACCAATAGCCGGTGGACTTGCTAAACTTAGTGTACCGCCCAGTGTTATGTTGCCCGAACCGGTAACTGTACCAGACAAGCTAAGACCACTTACGGTACCAGTGCCAGTTACTGAAGTTACTGTACCACCAGTGGCACCTGAAACTGCGGCAAATGCAAACGATGATCCGTTCCATGTCAAATATGTTCCTGCTGTTACAGGTGCTACAACAAATCCGCTAGTGTCAGCGGCTGTTTGATAATGAATCCTATTGGCAGCGCCACCTGCTAAGTTTGTTGCGGTGGTAGCTGATGCTACTGTACCCCATGCAATACCACCTGCTGTGGTATATTTTAAATAGGTTCCGTCTGCAGGAGCGGCAACAAATGCTGTGGTATCTAGGGCAGATTGATAGGGCAATCTATTGGCCGCACCACCTAATAAGTTAGTGGCAGCACCCGCTGTAGTTGCTGAAGTTGCAGAAACTGCGGCGCCCGCTGTTAAACTGCTGGCTGTACCTGAAAAGTTTGTTCCCACAAATGTTGGGCTAGCACCTGATGCTACACTTTGATTTAGTGTACGACTAGCACCCGTTATAGTCAGTGTAAATGCTCCGTTATTAACACCGGTGCCACCGTATGTTGGACTGATGATATCAGCATTCCATGTGCCAGTGCCAACAGTGCCAACAGTGGTCAAACTTGATGACCCTGCTAGAGGGCTTGCCCCAATTGAGTTGTAACTAAGCGTAATCGGAACTGAACCGTTAAATGTTGTTCCAGATACAGCACCTGAACCACTGTTATCAATAGTTAATACACTGTTAACTGTACCAGAACTTGATCCAATTGGAATCTTAACCCATTTAACACCGTCATAAATCACGTTATCGCCGACAGCAAATGCCACGTTACCTGCACCAAAGTTAACAGTACCCGCCGCCGTACAAACAAATTCAAAACCGTTAGTGTTATAAGCACTAGACGTATTGTTAAGTGTTGGGGTATTGGTGGCCGCTGACCAACCACCCTGGAACACAATGGCCCCTGTAATGTTTGCCGCAATAACGCCTGAACCGTTAATGGTAATAGTAACACCGTCAACTTTGACCCCGCCTAACTGAGTAGTAGTTGCTGTGGCTAAACGAATAGACCCGCTAGTGTTTGTTAATCCTGAACTAACTGTTGCCGGAATAATTACTCCGCCAAGTTGTGATGTAGTAGCAGTAGCTAGGCCAATAGTGCCACTTGAGTTAGTAATACCGCTTGTGGCCACAGCTGGAATAATTACTCCACCTTTTACAGTTGTAGTTGCTGTGGGTAATATATATTGATTAGCACCGCTAATAACTCCGTTACTGATAAGGATAGTAGTGCCGTCTACTTTAACACCGCCTAGTGTACCTGTAACACTTGTACCTACTGTGGCAGTTGGTAATGTATACTGATTGCTTCCACTTATTACACCAGTAACAGGATTGATAGTGATACTAGTGCCGTCTGGTCTAACACCGCCAATTACGCCGGTAGTTGCTATAGGTAATGAGTATTGATTGCTGCCACTTATTACACCAGTTGTGGCATTGATAGTGATACTAGTTCCGTCAACTTTAACACCGCCTTTAACAGTTGTCGATGCAGTGGGCAATGCATAAATTGGTATTGCAGAAATAGCTGAATTTACATCTGTTGTAAGTGCATACGGTGCTAGGTCTACAGTTTTAGCGTATGGTGCTAATGCCGATGTTAAATTTGATGCTAAGTTAACAGTAGTAATAGCATTGGTTTGAACATACTGCTGGGTGGCAATTTTAAAACCACCAGGAGTTGAACCATCCATTAATCGGATAGTTTTATTAGTTGTGTCGTTAACTAAAACACCGTTGGAATAACTTAATCTGTCTAAATCAGTTGCGTCATATCCCGGTAATCTTACTTGATTGCTCATGGGTTTACATCCTTGCGTTAATGTATTTATCGACCCAGAACTCGTTAGGTCTAGTCTTTGTAGACTAGTATTTATTGATTATTCCGAGCTGTCCCCAAGATTATTTAAAAACTGTCGTAGTTTAGTTGAGTCAGTTTGTGCTCGAATTTTAGGTATTGCCACTCCCTGATTAGGATCACTAATTTCACCGGTTTCTGTATCTATTGTAGCGGGTGCGGTATTTTGACGTTTGATGTTGTCTAAAATAGCACTAGACTTAGGACGGTAATCTCCGTCGCCTTGACCATCTTCCCCAGCGTCTGTAATACGTAGTGTATCCACATCAAACTCTAGATCAATCTTCATACCAACACCGCTTGAACTACGAGTTTTCATCAGTTGAATTTGATACTTGCCACGCTCACGCATAGCACGGCTTGTAAAGATACCAAACACGTTATCTGCCGTTTGAATCTTACTCAATCCGCCTGAAATGTGACTGTGATCAAACTCAACTTCTTCTACAGCACCACGATTCAACTGCGCGGCTGTAACACATACCACGTTCTTTTCCATAGCCAAATTACGCAATTCTTCACTTACAAACTTGTCTTTAATGAACAAATTTTCTGCTGAGATCTTCTTAGAGATAGGCATCAACAAGTCCAAATAATCTACTAAAAGTATGTCTATCTTTTTGCCAGTTTTGATTTCAAACTCTTTCATGTAGCTTCGAATGTCATTTACAGTCTTGCCGCTTGGCATATATTTTACTTGATATGCGCCCGATTTTTTACCAATCATGCGAACCTTCATATCTAGATTATCTATGTCTTTAAAGATCTCTTTTGTTGATATGCCAGTGGTCATACTATCAATTCGCATGGACACCAGTGGTTCTGACAGTTCTAGAGTCAGATAGATAACATTCAGTCCTGCCAGCGCAAAATTCACGCCTAGATTGGCCAAAAACAGCGATTTTCCAGCTCCAGAACCGCCTGCAAAAATATTTAATTCTCCGCGATTAAATCCGCCAAAGAGCCGCTTATCTACAGTTTCCCATCCTGTTTTAACTTGTCCATTTTTATCTTTAAGTCCCATCAGACGTGCTTTAGGATCAGCCCAATAGTCTGTACCCATGTCTTTTTGTAAGCCGATTTGAACTGCTTTCTTAATCAAATCTTCTACAGGACCGTAGTCACCTTTTTCTAACATGTCTGCTGATTCTAAGATAGCTCGTTCTAATCCTTTGTGTTTGGTAAAGGTTTCAAACTCTGCTAACAACCAATCCAAGTGCTCATCTTTAATCATTCCTGGATCCTTAAGATCCACATGAGTTGCCGCATTTACCATGTCAAAAGTTGGAATAGCATTGTGTTCAGTAACATAAGTGTTGATGAACTCTGCAGGTGCTTGTAGTTTGCGATCAAACAATGTATGATCAAAAATGCTTTGACAACGTACAAATGTTGCCGCATCTCCCATCATCATTTCCAAGTACAATTTCTGAATATCGTAACCGTAGTCTGTGTTTTGTCTTGTAGTCATATTATATAAACCAATGTTTCATTCGTAATCTAATTTTTAGTTCCATGGACTCTGCTGATTGCATAATCAGATAAGCAGTCCAAAGTTCTCCGTGTTTTCTTAAGGCATCGTTACAATCTTTAACGCCATCTGCCCACTCAGGCATACTAACTGACCAACCTAATTCTATAGCTCTTTCTACTGTTCTTGCGCCGTCTGCATCTCTGTCTGGTATAACTATAACTCGCTTGCCTAGACGATTAATCAGCATGGCCTGCTTGTCCATAATGTCTGCACCAAGTATGGCAACACCGCCAATTGATAGTGCATCTAACGGCCCTTCTGCTACTAATACTATAGGGCTGTCGTTGTTTTGTGCATCTAAGTTAAACACATAGCCGGGCGTTTGTTCGCTAAGGTATTTAGGCTTGCCCTCTGTTATTTTGCGGCCTGTGTAACCAACTATACGTCCTTCAAATCGAAAGGGTATAATCAATCTGTCGGGTAGTTCGGGACTCCACATCCAGTCGCCTCTAATGTCAAAGCCTCGAGTTAATATATAGTCAGCTACACCAATCACTGCCTCGGGATTAGACATCAGTGCCTGTTCAAGTGTTTGACAATCTGCAGGTAATTCTTTGTCGGGCAGTGTGGGAAGACTTACAGCTTCTAGTGTTTTTTGATCACCCTCTACCTTGAGTGCTTCTAAACTTATCTTGGTAATGGCATCATCTGGAGCTCCTGACCATTCCAGGAATTGTTTCATCTTGCGAGTAAGATGACGTCCATTTACATAGCTAGCTTTGAATCCGCAGTTAAAGCAGTGATAACTTACACCATCTCCATTTCTTATAATTCCGCCACGCTGGCGTGTATCTGGAGTGTTTCCGTTATGGGGGCAACAAACCGCGTTAAACTTTGTCCAACCACTTGGAGTGTTTTTGCGTTTTGCAGGAAGGTACGAATAGATTGCGTCGACTATACTCATGTATAGCTATTTTAGTTTCTTATGATGATTTTGTCAAGATTTCCGGTAAGAGTGTGGAAGGGTTGAACTGGTTCAACATACTTTTTGTATTTGAAACGAACGTAGTTATATTCCCCAGATACTATTACAGCGTCATCGACCGGATTCCATCTAGTTGCATCAATAGACACTGCATATACTAGTGTCCATTTTACATCTCCTGCATTACTCTTATTAGCAGTAGCGTAGATCATCACATCGCCATTAAATCCTGTTTTAGGATATATTTCGCAAGTGATTGAACGTGTAGGAGCATCAGCATAATCTTCGTTGATCCTAGTACCAAATTGTCCAATTTCGCTAAAATAAGCATTGGCGTCAAACTCATAGTTGAATACAGTAAGTTGATCAGTAAAGTCTGGAGCCTCATTGTATCCGTCTAATAAATCGCAAGTTGCTGCCAGGCCAAACTGACTATCTGAATATAAAGGATAATCTACGGCATTCTTAGTCATTTTAACTGCAACACCAAGTTGTTGAGGATCAATCTTAGCAATAGTCTCTGCAGGTATTACTACTGACATAGTTCCTACAAGATAGTTACCGCTCATATCTTGTGCCATAGCACCTTCTACTTCAAATAGTTTTTTGCGATCAAAATCAAAGAACATGGCAGTAATAGTTGCTCCGCCCACATCCTGACGTCGTTGATCAGAATTCCTAATCTCAAACTCTATGGTATTATCAATACCTTTGTATAACTTAATTGTTCTTGTGTACACTTGTCTAAACTCCGTGGTAAATCCCGCCATATCTGTCGTGACCGTGATCCTATTTGGTACTAAATAAAATTGAATTTTTTGCATTGGACTATTTTTCACTTATGAAGGTCATACAGTATTTATGGTAAAACTTACGGAAGAAATCAGAGAAAACTTCCCTTTTATATCGGTCGTTCACTACGGCGGCATTGAATATGTCGGTGTAGTAATTAATCAAGATCAATACGTAACTAGCATTTATAACTACGAAGAGTTACGTACTGAATTGGATCGTAAGGTCTTTTTAGAACTAGGAGAAGTATGGTGGTGGGAATCAAACCGTACTATTCCAATCAGCATATTTCTAAAGAGCGAAATGGAAACATTCCGCTACTGTATTATGACTATGAATACCAAGGATGTTACTGTGGTATTTGGTCCAACTGTTAATCTACACAACATGAGTATCAAACGTGTAAAACGTAAAATGATACAGCTAGTACGTCCCAAACGTTAACTATACTCGTAACTAACGCCTTCGCAAATCAAATTCATCTGCACTACTATTGCCATAGCATAGGCCACAGCATGTGCCTTCTTAAAGAAGTAGTCGTCAGTTGTTGGTTTCGTCCACACTTCCTTCATAATCGTCGTCCAATCCTGACCAATCAGATGCCTCTTGGCTGGGCGGATCATAGCGAGGACCGCACTTAATTGTTCCACGGAAGTAGGGCAAGTCTTCCTCAGCACCTGACCATGCCCGTTCAAATGAAATAACAGATTCACAAACTCGTCTTGTAAAAGTAAATCCCATAGTGGCTCAGTCTCCATTAATTGCTTCAAATGTTCTTCACTACGTACACCTTCATAAACTCCCACGTTTAGAAAGTCTATTTTAAAATAACCTCGCTCTTCTGCTGTTTTGTACTCTATTGTTGATAAGTTATTACGCTCATCTTTAGGTATGCTAGTAACATATATACCAGTATTGTGAGGCTTAACTTGACCGTTATCAAGCCTACTGGCCGCAGTATGATCAAACAAGGCCAGTGCTCGGGTCCTATCACTAAAGTCAATGTCAATATCAGGCATCGTTACCGTCTCCGTCCCATGTTGCTATTTTCTTCCATTGCAGTTTACCTTCGCTGGTATGTGGCACATATACTTCGCCAGTTTCTTTATCTGCCAACATCCACTTACCGGGGCACTTGGTTTTAATTGTTAGTGTTTTGGCTTCCTTCAATTCTTCTGCTGTTGTTCCGTCTAGCAATTTTCTCATAACGTTCCCTCATCTATTACCTGTTTAACTAAAGTCAAGTCTGCTGGATAAGTTCTAAAACGTTTGGCCCAGAAATCTGGATTCATTACTTCAAAAATAATATTCAACTGTTCATCGTTGAATTTACTCAACATACTGCGTCCGCTTTCACTATTCAGTACCAACCAAGGACTAATTTTACCATCCTTGATATCATATACTGAACGATTTAAACTAACGTATTTGAAGTAATGATTCCATTGACTGTTATTGACGTCTGCCCAATCCATCATAGTGGCAATGCTACGTTGTAATGCTACCTCAGCAGGTTCTTTCTTGATTAGGTCTAATACATACTGATAATACAATTCTTCTCTGCACCAATGATCAAGTTTAACACCGCTGGTAACTACAAAATCAATATATCGATCCAGGTATAGGGGATTGACATTGTGTAGGAAACTGCCAAACTTTACAAAGGCATTATAATACTGACTCTTGGCAAACTCCTCATAGGTTTTTGTAGTTTTTGCCTTTTGACTCAGTTGAAAAAATCTAACATAGGTTTGATAGCCTAGTTGAACATGTTTTTCAGATTTGGCCATATGGCGTCTTTTTTGCTCGCACATGTGTACAGCCAATGTAGATTCCTTAACATAGGCACTGTTACAATATTGACATACATAGGGTTTGTCTGCGGCACTCAACTTAAATTTTATTCCTGTATGTTGTTTTTCAAATACATCTAAATTCATAAGATCTTTTTAATTTCTACTTCTGTCATTCCAAGATCTCTTGCTAACTCTTTGGCCTCTGCTGTGGTCATAAGTGTTGCTTGCAATTCTAATTCATCTTCTTTCATGCTGGGGTATATAGACTCTAAAAACTTATAAATCTTGCCGTCGCCGGATTTTTTCTTATGCCCAATCCATTCGTGAAAATAAATCTTCTTTTCATCGTTACCGCACATGGCTAGCAAATACCATAGTAACTTAGGATGTTTGCTAAGACTAAAATAGTGCTTGTTAAAGTATTCGTTAGTCTTGAAAATTGCTAATTCTTGCACATCTCTATTACTGGTTTTAACAGAGCTAGCATATCTGTTTAATAAGAAAAAACTAACTTGCTTGCGTTGTTCTTCATCAAGGTCGTTCCATAGATCCCTCGCGCCCATATCAATAGCGCCAGTTAAATCTTTAATTGCTAGTTTATCACTCATAATGGTTTGTCTTTACTTAAACGATATATCATTATAGCACGATCCAAGGCCTTTTGTAAAGTGATATTGGTCTTGGCTTCTCTCCGTATTTCGCCCCAAAGTTTACTATCCATTATATGATCATGCAGTGGCCTGCCGTCATCAGTTCGAGGATCGTAGTTGTAACCAACTTCTACTCGGGAGCTGGGATCGGCACCAATTTCTCTAGCATAAACTGTACCGCCATCGCGCTCGTATATGTAAGTTGAACCTTTTTTAAGACTGCCCATATTATAATAACTTGTAGTGATCAATTACTTCGCTTTGGCGACTGATATCTTTACAGAAAAATGCACACATGGGTTTTTCGCCTTCGTGTAATGGAACACTGAGCAATTGATTATTTTTCATCTTTGGAAAATACCATTTGACATCATTGTAGACATTTACAATTTCAATGTTTGCATAGCCATGTCTAAAAGCACTTAGGGGATTAAACAAAAATGCTTCAAAGCCTCTATCATTTAAACTAGTAAGCGGTAGCACTTCAACTTCACTGCCACATTCACTATCGCCAACTGCGATACTCCAATCAACTGGCATGGTAACTTCATGCCCGCCAATATTTAAAACCATTGCTGGGCTATTAAAACTTTCTAGGAATATCAACGGTATAAAAAAGAAATCAGGATTTTGTGGATCACTATTATCTAGTACGCTAAAACGTATGTCGTCCTCCAATTCGTCGGGCATTTTAGACAAATCAAATGTCTTGTCGTCTAGTGTTAAAATCATCATATTATTATTGTTTTTCCTTATTGTTATTCTCTTGGAACTAGTATAGCATCAAATGCCATAACAGTCCTAGTGCCAATTCCCTTCCAGGGATACACAGTATGCGGTAAGTGACTTGGAAATACAACAACTGTACCTGGAGTAGGTGTGTATTTCCAAACATCATTCATTATAAATTTAGTAATATCTTTTGTAGCTGGCATTCTAAATAATATTTGACTATCGCTGGGTTTACTATCTTCTTCTAGTTCAGGTGCGCTGATATAGACATTTCCGCTTAGATGCCCACCAGGATGTGTGTGCATTTCTTGATAGTCTCCTGCGTGTTGTTGAATGGTCCAAATGCTAATTATTTTAGGTCTGCAATGTTTTAGTTCTTCAGTACCAGATTGACTGGATATAATTTCCATATATCCTTGACAAATTGTTTCTAACCATTCAGCTAGCCAATCAACATCTAATCCCAATTGATTAGGATATACTTGAATTTGTTGACCGCCTCGAATACTTATTGATGGATTATCAGCATCGTTTAACTCAGGATGACTGTGTAACGATTGTGATAGATTGTATATCTTACTAAATTCAACAGGCGGTATCTGATCAATAGCTAATACTGTTGGTTGAAAATAGGCTACTTTTAATGACATTTCTTTTTCCTTATTATTGCCACGTTACTTTTTCTAAAGTAAACGGATACTTTGCTTCTTTATAAAACTTTTTGCGTTCAGTAAGATGACGCTTGGCATACTTGCAAGAACTTGTTAGATCCCAGATCTGTACGAAGTCTTTGTCTTCTGCTTTTCTAATACCTCGCCCAATGCTTTGTATAACTCGGACAAAGCTCTTTCCGGGTTCCAAAAGAACCAAATTAAAAATGCGGGGGATATTAAGACCCACAGCGGCCACACCATAAGTCGCCACAATAACCTTGTTAGTACTAGTTTTAATTTCATCATATTCTTCTTTACGTTCAGTTAATTTAACATCTCCGCTGACGAACACAGCATCTGGAATATGATCAATAATAAACTTTCCAGACTCGATTCTATTGACTAGGATCAAGGTGTTACCACTTTCTTTAATGCTACTACACAGGTTAGAAATGTATGTCATCCTATCACTGTCAGTTACCAAATATTTTAATTCATCCTGGTAACTGCGAAATTCTTGCACATCTACCATCTGCACAACGTTCACATGACACTGACTTAACACACCTTTTTCTTGTAGTGCATGTGCCGAAATTCTGTTAATAACAGGGCCAATGGTAGCCAAAATGCTTTGGAATTCAATGTCTGCTTTGGGTACTGTGCCTGTTAGTCCCCAACGTATAGGCGCATTGGCAAAGTTCATCGATAGCAGTTTTTTCAATACCTCTGCCTTGGCCTGATGCACCTCGTCAATGATAACACATACAACCCCGTCAATAAACTCCGCCAGGGTAAGTGCATCACTTTCAGCACCTTTCTTCTCTAAAATATTCAAACTTTGCCAAGTGCAAATAGTGTGCGTACGACCAATTTCTTTACGGTCACCAAAGTAAACACCCACATCCAGTCCCACGTTAACATAGTCTTCTTCAGTTTGTACCACCAGACTCTTGTTGGGCACAATGATCAATGTACGTCCGTAAGGTTCACATAATTTGCTTAATGTAGCAGTGATAATGGTCTTGCCTGCGCCAGTTGCTAGCTCTTGCAAGCCCTGTGGATGTTCCATAAATCCATTGACTGCCGTAAGCTGATAATCACGTAATACAATAGGTTGTCCAGCAATTGGATGCCCGACAGGCCATACCTTACCTTGGTCCGCCCAATAGTTTTCAGTGATCTTTTCAAACTCAAATTTATGGTTTTCTCTAAGATCTTCTATTTCTGCAACATCTACTCCACAGTCGTCAAGTATGGGTAATATAACATCTAGGTGATTGAGATAACCATTGCCACCGAGTCCAAAGAATGTGGTTGTACCATCCCATCGACCTAGTTTATACTGAGGCATGTGACGTGCATAGGGCAATTCAAATTTTAGTTTATTAGAAATTTTACGTCTAACTTCAACACTTAGACCTTCAATTTTTATATTGACTTCATCTCTAATGATTATTTTACAACTGGGCAATTTGTCTTGCTCCCTTAACTTTATTGTTTCTTACTACGATTGAATTGTTATAATAATACACAGTAGACATGTCGTCTAAAAATGCTGACGTTTTTCCAAAGTCATGATTGCTTAACATGATGGCAGTATTAGGATGCCAGTCTGCTTTCAGCAATGGTTTAGGTATTTTATTCTTTGCAATGAACACTACCTTTGTGTCTGGACCTATATAATTATTTAAGTGGTTATCTTTGACCATTTGGTTAAATTCGCTGTAGTTTTTTTGTCCATTATCAATTCTAAAAAACACAGTAATCTCACTACTGGAAATTTTTCCAACTAATGCTGAAAAAATGCCAGTTACTTGCTCCAGTGCTTTATGATCATCATCAACTAATACCAATACCGGCCACTGATCAAGATTTTCAATTACATCAATAATGTTATCAACTGAATGTGTGTCAGGACTAATTCTAAATCTAGTTGCTGAATTAGTTAATATATTTTTTGTCAACTCATTGGGTGCAATTTTTCCAATTTTTTCCAGGATTTTTGCATCTTTATGGTAGATACCACATTTTTTCAACTTGTCAATATAGCTAAGAAAATTTAACTTTGTGTCAGTTGAAATTTTTGACTCAACATATTTGGCACAATGTTTATTGGCATTTCTTACGACCACGTGTTCATCTTCTAAATCTACATATGGGACGAATTTTTCAGGATTTTCTTGAATTTTTTCAATTTCTTTAAAAATCAATAACAGCCCAGGGTCAATGACAAAGTCACTGTCTTGAAATTCTGACACAACCACAGCAATGTTGATTTCATTGAATGGAAACTCTTTTACTGTTCCGTGCTCGGTTATTGTGCCCACCAATTTTTCTTGAATTTTTGGCCATTTTTCCTGAAATGTCCTGGCTCTTGTACCTTTTATGGAAATAGACTTTTTATCATCATCATCAGTTGATATCAAAATCATTTGTGAGCGGTCAATTTCTCGTAGAGGCAATCTTAGTGATTGCGTTGCCAATAGCGCAGTCACGTCAATGTTGTTTTTTTCCAAATTTTCCTGATATTTTCTGATTTTTTTCAGAGAAAGCTCAAGTTGACGATCAGTCAGTGCTAGGCCGTTAGACACTTGACGTCCAATACTTTTTATAAGATTTTTTTCGTTGTAGTCTATTCGAATATTAATAATTCGTGGACGAACTCCGGCTAAAATTTCAATGGCATCTTCAACTGTTTGTGTCATACTATGTATTATACAGCCTTATTTTGTAAAGTCAAGAGAATAAAGAAAAAAAGGTTATTATTTCTAATAACCTATTTGTTAGAGAGTGGCATCTTCCATACCAGCGACCCTAAGTTTTATGATGTTGGTAATTTGCCATTGTTTTTGATCAAGTGCTTTGGTAATGCCTAACCACTTGTTACGTAGTAAGGCAAATTCGTTGATAATTTTTTCCATATCAACTACATCTGCCTCACCTTCGACATATTTTTCAACATCTCTGCTACTTAGAGCGCGAGCATAGCTTTCTAGATACTTTCTGAAATGACTACTTTTTAATCTACGCAATTCTATGTTTAGATATTCTAAAATTGCTTCAATTTCCTGTAACTGTGTGAAACGTTGTTCTACAACACCGGGCATACTTGCCGCGGCCTTTTCTAAACTTCCGGTTATGCGGCATTCATATCTTGCAGTGATTAATTCAGTTTCAAAATATTCTACCGCATCCGGAATGTTACTAATATCATTAGCAACTTTGTTATACCACACAGTTATTCCTCATCACTATCGTAATCTTCACTCTCGTAGTCAATCTCATCTTCGCCGTCCCAATCGTCTAGGTAATACTCGATGGCGGCATCAAGATCCTCATCGCCACCAATGGCAGCTTTGAGTACGTGATCGCTTACACCGTTATCGGCTAGGATGTCAATGTACTTGCTTGCAACAGTTTCAATAGCTTTTTTGTCAAAAAACTCTTTCATGCCTGTCCAGATATCAATAATATGGTCTTCAGTCAACATTTTCTAAGATCTCTCCCGTGTCTTGATCAATAGTTGGTTTTGTATGTTTATTAGCAACAGCTTGGTTAAACTCAAGCATGATCTTATCCAGACCACCCTCTTCATTACGATCCCATTCTTTGCGGTACATCTTTATTTCTGTACCATCTATTGAAACGTATTTAAGTCTATTACCATCTTTTACTAAAATACCTTTAGCTTCACATAAGTCAACCATACCACTGTATGGGCTCATGCCTGTCTCATAAGGGATCTCAACTTGAACTGACTCGAAAGGTTTAGCATAACGTGTTTTCATGATTTTACACTTAGCACGAATACCATTTACTGTTGTAGTCTTGTTACCATCTGCATCTGTTTTAAGTTTCAGTTTCTGCATAGCAATAACAATGCTTGATGCATAAATGAAGCCTTGACCGCCTGATATCTTGTCATCCGGATCAAACATGTCCTGACTTGCGTATGTGTGATTAGTACAAACCAATCCAACATTGTAGCTACCAAACATGTTTACACAGTTACGAACCAATGAAGTAAGTGCTTTGGGTTTACGACCCATGTCACCTTTCATTTCGCCTGCTTCAAACTGATTTACATCAGTTGGAGTTAATAACATACCTAATGAATCAATTACAAATAATACCTTAGGACGAGTTGCTTCATCCATCAGTTTGTATTCTTTCATAAATTCACTGATAGTTTTTGCCACATCGTCGATCATGGCCATGTTAAGTTTTAACAACTTATCTTCGCTAGTATCAACACCTAATGCGTGTAACCATTTCTCATCAAGCGCATTTTCACTGTCAACAAGCACTACATAAATGCCTTGTTCTTGTGCGGCTTTGATTAGATTGCCCGAGCAAATATAACTTTTACCTGCACCGCTTTCGCCTGCAAGTACAGTGACCTTACCTAAAGGAACACCCTTGTTGAAGTCACTGCTGATTAGATAGTTTAAGGCATAATTGCCTGTACTGATCCAATCTGTTGGATCATTAAAACCGACGCCAAGTCCATCAATACTTTTTGTCAGAGTCTTTCTGAATTTCGAAAGGTCAAATGCTTTCGTAGCCATACGTTCTCCTTGTGTTTGTAGTTATGAAGGGGCACCGAAGTGCCCCTTATATGTGATTACTGCTTTTGACGATTGCGAATCATCGCAAGGATGTCTTCTGCACGACCTGCGCCTGCTGGAGCAGATTCTGCTTTTGGAGCAGATTTTACAGGAGCACTAGTACGAGGTGTTGGCTCATCTGGATCAATGTTGTGATCAGCAACTGGACCACTTGTTGCTTTGTTAGGATCACCAGTTACCTGACCCATACCTGCTGGGCGGAAATATTGTCCCCATGCTTCTTTGTCAAACGGTTCACCGTCAACTGATGCTTGGAACATTTCCTTGATAACCTTCAACTCAACATCGCCTGGCTTCTTAGGAAGGAAGTCATTTAGATTGAACAAACCATGAGCCTTAACTGAGTCAAGTTCTGCATCAGTTAATGGACGTTCACGACGGCTCCACTTGCTTGTAGAGTAGTCTGCGTATCCACCTTTGCTGGTCTTTGCCAACTTAAAGTCAACGCCGCGGGCAAAGTCAGTTGGCAATTCTTCTAACTCTGGATCAACCAACGCTGATTTGATCAGCTGGAAAATCTGAGGTCCAATGATGAATCTACGAACTGGATTCTCTGGGTGTCCATCTTCCTTCAAACCATCTTCAGTAACAAATCCTTGGAAAATGTAACTACGCTTCTTCCAATATTTACGACCCATGTCTTCTAGACTTTTGTCTTTGAACCAACCGCGAACTTCGCTGAGGATTGGACATGTTTCGCCGTACATTTCCATACAAGGTACTTGCACTTGTACAGGACGTGAGTCAGTTTCACCTTTGATTCCTGCGAATGGCAGTTTAATCATTAGGCGTTCTGCCCAGAAAAATGTATTATCGGAATTGCCGTCTGGTAAAAATCTTACTGTAGATTCCTTGCCCTGCTCGAGGTTCCAGAACGGATAGATTGCGTTGTCTCCAACGGGGCGATCTCCGCCGCTTGATTTTGTTTCTTGTGCCTGAAGTTTTGCACGAATTTCTGCTAATGTGGCCATAATGTTTCTCCTATTGTTATGCCTATGTACTGCTTTTTTTGCCTTATATTTGTTTTACACCGTGTAAAACAAAAAGTGCATATATGTTATTATACGCACTTTTATTTAGTATTGCAACATCAAACCACAGATAAATGTGGTCAGTATTACCGTTTTAATATTTTGCTAGTTCTCTAA
>Ga0114962_10001828_pt1 | contig 18169 bp, 20 predicted proteins | sample C_130820_MF_Meta_FD_87017 | JGI IMG/M metagenome (GOLD analysis project Ga0114962, IMG submission 87017) | Freshwater microbial communities from Lake Croche, Canada to study carbon cycling - C_130820_MF_MetaG | ecosystem: Environmental > Aquatic > Freshwater > Lake | place: Lake Croche, Canada...
CTGAATGAGTGCCTGGGTGAGCTTTGCCATGGTGTTGTAATCACCATATGCTTCGTACGCTTCGAGCATTGCAAACTCAGGGGAGTGAGTTCTATCTGCACCTTCGTTTCTAAAGTTTCGGTTGATTTCATAAACACGGTCAATGCCACCGACCACTGCACGCTTTAGAAATAGCTCTGGAGCAATTCTTAGAAACAATTCGGTATCAAAAGCATTGCTATGTGTTTTGAAAGGTCTGGCTGATGCACCACCGTGAATGGTCTGCAGCATCGGTGTTTCGACTTCAATGAAGTTATCTTGCGTAAAGGTCTTGCGAAGTGACTGCATCACCTTAGATCTGATCTGCACAACTTCTCTTGCACGGTCTCTAACAATCAAATCAACATAGCGATGACGAACGCGATACTCTTCACCAAGCTCGTTGTGCAGGTTAGGTAGCGGTCTTAGCGTCTTTGCCGCCATCGTCCAACTAGCAACCAGAATAGACAGCTCACCGCGCTTAGAGGTAATTACTTCACCAGAAACAAATAGGTGATCACCTAGGTCAACTAGTTCTTTATATAGTTCAAGATTTTCTTCGCCGACCCTGTCAAGAGAAAGCATGATCTGAATCCGAGCACCAGAACCAGATTGCAAAGTTGCAAAGCAAAGCTTGCCTGTGTTGCGCTGGAACATAACCCTTCCAGCAATGCCAACGGTTTCACCGGTGGCAACATCGACTTCTAGTTCTGGATACTTCAGCTTCACCGCTTCTATAGTTGTGCTGATTTCAACAGACACTGGATATGCCTCATGGCCCGATGCCAGGATTCGCTCCCGCTTAGCTAAACGAATAGCAATCTGTTCAGGCAGGTCTTGCTCTTCAGTTGCTAGTTCTGGCTCTTGGTTCATTCCTGCTCCTGAATATAAAAACTGATGTTATCGATAAGGCGAACCCCATCAACCACTGCAGCAACCAGCATTTGGGCAAGCCCTGAAAAATCGTCTGCAATAGGCGCAAAGTTCTCTTTATTTACTAGCGCTAGATAATCAAGTTTAGCCAGCGGTTGAGATTCAATCTGCTTCCTAGCGCTCTCCAGAGCAATACTCGGAGCTATTCCTTCAGTGATCAACTCTTCAGCATTGACCATGGCTTCAAATAGGACAGGAGCTGCAGCCAAACCCTCTGGACTCAATTGTGCATTGCGGCTAGATAATGCCAGCATGCTTTCAGCCCTAACCGTCTCAGCCTCGACAACCCTGATCTGGTCTTTGAATTCCCTGTGAACCATCCTCTTGACTAGGAATAACTGTTGGGCATCCTTAGCCCCAAACACCGCGACCTGAGGCTTAACTGCTCTAAAGAACCAACTCACAACATGAAGCATGCCCTCGAAGTGGCCTGGTCGGCTAACTCCTTCAAAGACTGACCCTAGAGCCCCTGCCCTAGGGTCTAAGGACTGACCTAGACCAGCTGGATAGACCTCTTCGACACTGGGTGCAAAGAGAATGTCCGGGGTCTTAGCAAGGCTCTCAAGCCTTGCAATGTCAGTATCCAGAGTCCTCGGGTATTTGGCAAAATCCTGGCCGTCACTGAATTGGGTTGGGTTTACGAAGATGCTCACCACAACGACTTCAGCTTCCTTTTGAGCAAGCTCAATAAGAGCTAGGTGCCCCTCATGGAGAGCACCCATAGTTGCCACAAAACCAACGTTCTCTAAAGCATCAAGTTCTGCTCTTAGCTCGCGAACAGTTTGAACTACCTTCACTGGTTATCCCCATCGAAGAGATCAGCCGGATCTATTTCTGGAACTGCCGTCCTAAGTGATTCCTCAAGCGAAGATCTAAATATTCCAGACAACAGGTTTCTAGGTTTATCGATACCAGCATCTTCAAGCAAAGTAATTGCCTGACCAACTATCAATGTGGTGAATGTTCCTGCAACAGAAATAGCCTCAGCATATTTCTCTCTTGCTTCTTGTGGAACATGAACTGGTTCTCCACCTAACTCAATGGCTAACGTTTGCACAATCGGTAACACCGCTCTTGGAGCGTCAACAGCGATATAACTATCAACAATTCTTGCTCTATCGATTGAACTAAAACCAGTGAACTTTATTGCCGGATGAATTGCCATCGGCAAAATGCCTAAACCAAGTGCCTCATCAAAAACTGAATAACCATAGTTAGGTGAAGTGTGAGCTAGCAGCTGACCTCTAGTTAAACTTTCCGTCGCAACTAGACCCGTGATTAGATCTGCTATCTGATCCCCTGGCATAGCAAATAGAACTAAATCAACACCTTGAACAGCATCAATAACTGGTAATACTGCAACGCCAGGTAAAATTGTTTCAACCTGAGCAGCTCTTACTGGATCTGTTGTTGCAATAGCCGATAGCGTATGCCCTGCATCAGAGATTGCTTTAGCAATTGAAATACCAACTGGCCCTGCACCAATAACAGAAACTTTTAGACGGGTTGCATCAGAACTCATCAGGCAGCAACCACACTATCTTTTTTCACACCTGGACCATTCGGGTCACTCGGTAAACGACATATCCACTCGACGATGAAAGATACCGCGAGTAATACTAAAGAAGCGATACCAGCGGCAATGTTGGTTCCAGTTGAACTCTCCACAACAACAGGTGCTGTGTATTGCTTGATGAGCACTCCGATGTGCCAACCGCCAAGAATGCTAGCCGTTACTGCTCCTGCTTTAGCAAGAAGTAGAACTCTGACTGCATAGAAAGGGTCAACCGGCATTGGTTTGTTTGCCTTTGCGGTTGGGTTTTGTTCTAACGCAAGGGTTGCCTTTTTAAGATTGCGCTTGTATCTCCAAATGGGAATAGCAAGGGATATGAGAATTACTGCCACAACAATTACCGAGATAGCCAATGTTGCACCGCTAATCGGAACAACCCTGCCAGTATTTATCGCCCAAACGCTATAGCCATAGCCAGCAGCAGTTGCAAGGGCTAACCAAACTGCAACACCAATAATGCTGATTGGCTTCATTTCAGTTTCACCTGATCTGCGAAGACATAGGCAAGTTTTTCTATAGAACCGACACCCAATAGTTCTGCTTTTTGATCCATGAGATACCAAGGCACAATAACAAAAGCTCGCTTAGCTGCTTCTGGATGAGGAATAACTAAATCAGTTGACCGGTATGACTGCGAGGCATAGGTGATGATGTCAATATCTATATTTCGATCACCCCAGCGCTCAAGCTTCTTGCGACCCAAACGTTGCTCTATCCCCTGGACAACGGCTAACAGCTTCTCTGGGTTCAAACTGGTTTCTATTTCAGCAACACAGTTTAAAAACTTAGGTTTGGATGAGTCAAAGCCAGCCAGAGTCAGAGCTTTAGATTCAACCAAAGGAGAGATCTCAACTAGGTCAATACTCTTACTGACTTTGATAGCAGCAAGAGCTTTGATTATCCATTGCCTGCGGTTACCAAGATTGCTCCCAAGAGCAAGCACTGCTCTAGTCATTACGCTTCGCCTCAACCGTTACGCTCACGTCAGTGAACTCGTAAGGAATCGGAGCATTAGGTTTGTGAACGGTAACGCTGGCTTTCTGAACTATGCCGTGACCAAAGTTCAAACAGAAATCTAGTAGTCGTTGAGCAAGAGTTTCCAATAGGTCAACCGGCTGAGCTTTAGTCAACTCAACTAAACCCTTAGCTAAATCTCCATAGTGCACGGTATGTGAGAGATCGTCCGAAAAGACTGCCTTATCACCATCAACCCACACAGCTGCATCGATATAGAAATCTTGGCCATTCTGGCGCTCAAAGTCGAAGACGCCGTGGTGAGCGAAGACCCTGAGGCCAGTGATCTCTATTTTGTGTTGCATAGGTCAATTCTGTCGCTTAGTTGAACTATTTTCGGCATCACTGGAGCCCTCGTGGAGAGCCCCAACGATGTTAATTGCATCAACGGTTGATAACACGTTGTGGACTCTAACTCCCCAGAGTTTTCTCTGCATTAGTAAAGCTGTTAGGACAGCCGTTGCAACATCTCTGCGCTCATGGGATACCGAATTAGGTTCTTCTTCATCCAGAGCACCTGCAATAAATCTTTTCCTAGATGCACCAACAAGTACAGGTAGTCCTAGCTTCTCAATCTCGTCGAGCCTTGCAACCAACTGCCAGTTCTGCTTCATATCTTTAGCAAAGCCGAGACCTGGGTCAACAATTAGATTCTCACGTTTGATCCCTGCGGTTATTGCAGCATCAACTCTTTCTTGTAGTTCTTGAGCAACTTCCTCAGCCACATTTTGATAAGCAGCCAAGGTGTTCATTATGTCGCTGTGTCCACGCCAGTGAGAAATAACAATTACAACCTCATGCTTGGCAGCAACTGCGAACATGTTCTCATCAGCTAAACCACCAGAGACATCATTGACAATTCCAGCTCCTGCTGCAATGGCAAGTTCTGCAGTTGCTGCATTCATAGTGTCGATGCTGATTTGGACATCGAGCCCTAAATCACTAACAGCCTGAATTACAGGGATTACTCTTTCCTGCTCTTCTTCAGGGGTAATTCTGGTCGCCCCTGGTCTTGTCGACTCCCCACCAATATCAATAATCTGGGCACCAGCCAAGACTAGAAGTTTGGCGTGATCAACTGCTGACTCTAAAGAGTTGTATTGATTGCCATCACTGAAGCTATCTGGAGTGACATTTAGGACACCCATTACCTGAGGCTTTACTTTAGGTGCACTGGAATCGTATTTCATTTTGCGATTAGTGCCATTACTTCTGCACGGTTAGCTGCCTCGCTGTAGACACCACGGGTGGCAACAGTGACTGTATTTGCTTCAGGCTGTCTAGCTCCACGCGAAGCGACACAGTGATGTCGTGCTTCTATGACAACAACTACGCCTTGCGTGCCTAAACCTGTTTGTAAAGCATCGGCTATTTGTGCAGTTAGGTTTTCTTGCAATTGTGGTCGGGCCGCTAAAACTTCGACTAGTTTAGGCAGTCTTCCTAATCCGATTACTCGATTGCTAGGTAGATATGCAATGTGAGCGATTCCAGTGAAAGGTAATAGGTGATGTTCACAGATGGAAACTAGTTCGATATCTTTCAGAATGACAACATCGTTGTGTTCGGCTGGAAAAGTTTCAGAAAGAACTGCTAGTGGATCTGCACCAACACCGGCAAAAAAGCCAACATAAGCGTCAGCTACTTTCTGCGGAGTCGCTTTTAGTTCCTCACGGTTAGGGTCTTCGCCGATGGCATGAAGCAGTTCTGTAACAGCTGCCTTGATTCTCTCGGCGTCTAACACTTTGACCCTTAGGAAGACTTGCGACGGGTAGGGGTTTTCTTAGTTTCCTTAGCCTGAGCCTCGCGCTTAGCCTGGGTTGAACCCTTTGCTGGGATAGCGATAGGGCCTTGCTTAGGCTTTGGTCTTGTCCGCTTTGATAACCACTGGGTTCGCTTAGGCAACTTCTTCACAGGCTTGAAGATCACTGCAATGTCTTCAGCATTTAGAGTCTCGCGCTCCATTAGTTCCTTAGCCAAAGCATCTAAAACCTTACGGTTTAGGTTGATAGCTTTGTACGCCTCGTCATGAGCTGAATCAAGTATTCCGCGAAGTTCACTATCAATCTGCTGAGCAGTTAGGTCTGAATACTCCTTGGTGTGAGCCATGTCTCTACCGATGAATACTTCACCGGCTTGACCATAAGAAACAGAGCCAATAGTGCTAGACATTCCATACTGCATAATCATTGCCTTAGCAATTGCAGTTGCTTTCTCGAAGTCATTAGATGCACCAGTTGTTGGATCACCATAAACAATTTCCTCAGCAACTCTTCCACCCATTGCATAAGCAATCTGGTCCAATAACTGGTTACGAGTAACGCTGTAACGATCTTCTAGTGGAAGCACCATGGTGTATCCAAGCGCTCTACCTCTAGGCAGAATGGTCACCTTAGAAACTGGATCTGAGTAATTCATTGAAGCTGCAACAAGAGCGTGACCTGCTTCGTGATATGCAGTATTCAGTCTTTCGGCATCTTGCATTAGCCGAGTCTTCTTTGCTGGTCCTCCGATTACACGATCGATTGATTCATCAAGAATCTCGTTAGTGATTTGCTTCTGACCACTTCTTGCAGTTAGCAGCGCGGCTTCGTTTAGAACGTTAGCTAAATCTGCACCGGTAAAACCTGGGGTACGTCTGGCAACCATAGCTAGATCAACATCATCGGCTACCGGCTTGCCCTTTGCGTGCACTTTTAGAATCTGTTCGCGACCAATGAGATCAGGCGCTGAAACTCCAACTTGACGATCGAAACGACCAGGACGCAATAGAGCAGGATCAAGAATGTCAGGACGGTTAGTTGCTGCGATAAGAATGACGTTGGTCTTTGAATCAAAACCATCCATCTCAACAAGAAGTTGGTTTAGAGTCTGTTCGCGCTCATCGTTACCGCCACCAATGCCAGCACCACGGTGACGACCAACTGCATCGATTTCGTCTACGAAAATAATTGCGGGAGATGCTGTCTTCGCCTGTTCGAAAAGATCACGAACACGAGATGCACCAACACCAACAAACATCTCAACAAAGTCAGAACCTGAAATTGTAAAGAATGGGACACCGGCTTCCCCAGCAACTGCTTTAGCAAGAAGAGTCTTACCGGTTCCTGGAGGACCATAAAGCAAAACTCCACGAGGGATCTTTGCGCCAACAGCTTGGAACTTTTGTGGTTCCTTTAGGAATTCCTTGATCTCTTCAAGTTCTTCAATGGCCTCATCTACGCCGGCAACATCTGCGAAGGTAACCTTCGGCATGTCTTTGTTGTATAGCTTGGCTCTTGATTTACCGAACTGCATGACCTTGTTATTGCCACCCTGCGCACCTGACATGAGGAACCAGAAAATACCTAAGAACAATAGGAAAGGAAGAATGCTGTATAGAAGGGATAGGTACCAAGGGGTGTTAGTTACCTGGTCGTTAAAGCCATCAGTGATGTTCGCGGCCGCAATAGCCTCGGTTAACTGGGTTCCACGTGGGAAAGCGTAATAAAACTGAATCTCTTTGCCGTACTTGAGATCGGTGGCAGCCAAGGTGACATGAACGCGCTGTTCGCTTTCAATAACCTCTACTTTTTGGGCCTGTCCAGATTGAATGAACTGGATACCGACGGAGGTGTCTACTTCTTTGACATTTGAGCTGCTAAAAGAGTTGAAGCCAATAGTTAGCAGGGCAACGGCGATTGCCACATACAAAAATGGGCCTCTAAATAGTTTCTTTGATTTCATATGTGGGGCTAAGCCCCATACCTTTCCTTAACAACTACTAGGCTACCCGCCTTCACCTGCGCTGTCAGCCCCAAAAAGGCTCTGTTCGCAGTCAGAATAACGATTTTAGCTGTATACGGATGGGGCTAAAACTCCAACGTCTTTCAGGGTGCGGTATTTCTCGTCATAGTCAAGCCCGTAGCCGACCACGAATTCGTTAGGGATATCAAAACCAACCAGCATGACATCAACATCGACCTTGGCGGCATCTGGTTTGCGCAAAAGGGCAACGATTTCAACCGAAGCAGCACCTCGAGCTGAGAGGTTTGACTTCAACCAAGACAGAGTAAGACCAGAGTCAATAATGTCTTCAACGATGAGGACATGCCTACCTAGTACATCAGCGTCTAGATCTTTCAGGATTCGCACAACACCAGAGGACTGGGTTCCTGAGCCGTAAGACGATACGGCCATCCAGTCCATTGAGACAGGAATCTGGATTGCTCTTGAAAGATCAGCCATGAACATGACAGCGCCTTTTAGGACACCTACCAGCAATACATCTTTACCTGCATAGGCAGTATCTAGTTCAAGGGCTAGATCTTTGACTCTTTCGGCGATCTGGGCTTCTGTGACTAGAACTTTAGTGATGTCGTTTTGCACCTTGATGAGGTCCACTTAGCATGCTCCTGGTTTTAAAGTTTTGGTGCTCTTGAGAGTAATCTCTTGGCCGGTTCTTACTACTCTAACTGCTGGCAGGGTCAAAGGTTTTTGACCATGCCAATTCGTTAGCAAACTAGTTACAGAGTCAACATGGGTCTTGCTAGGTTCAGCACCTAATAAGACCAGAGCATTATGAATCACCCGATTGCGAATTGCTGGGGCTAACTGAAAGAGTTCTTCGACGTCAAGAACCACTGAGTTATTAGTGGTCTTAGCGCAGACATGAAAAGCAATATCAGCTTGAGCATCTAAGTACGCATTGTCTTCCTGCAAAATCTCCGCAGTTCTAGCTAAAGCACTAGCGATACCAGGTCCAAGTTCCTTTTCTAAGACAGGCAAAACATTGAGTCTGGCTTTCACTCTGGAGAACTTAGTGTCTAGATTTTGTGGGTCTTGCCAATACTTGATGCCACTGTCAACACAGAAAGCAACAGTGGTTTCTCTTCTAATGCCAAGTAGTGGTCTTAGATATTTACCGTCAGCACTAAGCGCTGACATTCCTGCAATTGATTTAGGCCCTGAGCCTCTGGCTAATCCAAGTAATACAGTTTCTGCTTGATCATCGAGTGTGTGACCAAGCATTGAAAACTTTGCTCCATAGCGACTAGCAAAATCATCTATTGCTCCATAGCGGGCATTTCTAGCAGCAGCCTCCATACCAAGAGAGCCAGAGATTACTTTGACCTCCACAACCTCCACAGTTTCAAAGCCAAGCTCGATAAGAGTTGTCTGTGCCTGCTCAGCGATCTTCTTCGAGCCCTTCTGAAGATTGTGGTTCACCACTACAGAGACAACATTTACCTTTGCCCTTTTACCTTCAAACAAGGCACCTGCCGCAAGTGCAAGACTGTCTGCTCCTCCGGAGCAGGCAATGACTAAAGTGTCACCTTCTTCAACTCCATAGCTTTCCCAAGCCTCCCGAATAGCGCGACGGACATCCGCCATGGCTGGAGTTAGCCTAGGTCGCGCAACCATCTGTGCCCTTTCGGTATTCTTGATACATCAAGCCTATTTAGGAGATCTATGTCTATCGACGCCATCATCGAAATTCCTCGTGGAAGCCGAAACAAATATGAGGTTGACCATGAGTCAGGCCGCATCCGCTTGGACCGTGTCCTATTCACACCTTTTGTATATCCAGTTGACTACGGATACTTCGATAACACCCTAGGTGGCGATGGTGACCCACTGGACGCCCTAGTACTACTTGAGTTCCCAGTCTTCCCAGGTGTGGTTGTTGAAGTTAGAGCTGTTGGAGTTCTTCCTATGGAAGATGACGGCGGAATCGATGAGAAAATCCTCTGTGCGCCAGTCAAGGACAAGCGTTGGGCTCACATCAAAGACATCAACGATGTTCCACAGCAGACCAAAGATGAGATTGAACACTTCTTCACTCACTACAAAGACCTAGAGCCTGGCAAGTGGGTAAAGGTAGGCGCTTGGGCAGATAAGGCAGCTGCTGAGAAGCTAATCGCTGAAGCGATTGAGAGATTTAAAACTGAGGGCGGGCACCAATAGTCTGAACTGCTTTGGCAGCTGTTGAGATACCAGCTTTTATTGCTTGATCTAAAGGTTGTTCATTAGCCAGAGTTGCAACTAACCCGCCAGCAAAAGCATCCCCTGCTCCAGTTGGGTCAACTGCTTCAACTTTCTCACTTGGGTATGTTTGCATTTTAATTCCCTCTGCATAAACATCTACCCCTGCACTGCCATTTTTTACGACAGTGATCTGGCTTAGGGTAGCGCCAAGTAAATCAAACTCTTCTTTGTTTGGGATAAGAATATCTGACGCATAAATCGCATTCTTGAAATCTTCAAGACCGAAATCTTTGATGTATCCGGATGAACCAGGATCAATTAGAACCATCGCTCCACCGTGCTGAGCCTCATAAATCAAATCCTTGATTTCGATTACTTCTCTCCCGAAGAATGTATATCCAGAAATAAACACATAGTCGAAGTTCGTGAAGAAAATGTAATTCAAACTCTTGATGTCTAGCTCTTTGTTAGCCCCTCTATCGGTGAGCATGCTCCGATTCTCACCATCGACAAGAACAACTAACGAACCGGTTGGCTGATCGCTGAGCTGCAGAATTGTTTTAACTTTTAAAGAAGCAAATTGCTCTGTAACTCGGAACTCATCCTTGCTATTCACACAACCTAGGAAAGTGACATCAGCACCAAGGCTTGCTGCCCAGCAAGCTATGTTGCTTGCCGACCCACCTAAAGTTTGTTGAATGCTGGAGTCGGTATCAGTGTTGACTCTTATCGGCTCTTTAGGAACAACGATGATGTCATCAATGACATCGCCGATAACTAAAACGTTTGGCATTAGTTCAGCCTTGACCAGGACTTAGCAATCTCACCTGCAAGACGCACATTGTTGCGAGCAAGATCTAGATTCACTTCCAAAGATCTACCTTTAGATTCTTCAACAATAAAACCAAGCAAGAACGGTGTCACAGCTTTACCGTGGATACCGGCAGCAGCCGCTGCTTTGAAAGCAATCTGAAGCACGCGATCGTGTTCGGCGGGATCCCACTGCAGGGCTTCTGGAATTGGGTTAGCAATAACAATTCCCTGACCGTGACCTAGCTCATCCTGAGACTTCATTACTTGAGCAATCTGGTCAGTAGTTTCCAGTGACCAATCAATTGTTAGACCTGACTTAGTCAGCCAAAAGGCTGGGAACTCTTTTGTCTGCCAACCAATAACAGGAACGCTTAGTGATTCAAGGCGTTCAAGAGTTGCTGAAATATCTAAAACTGATTTCACCCCTGCTGAGACAACAGTGATGTTGGTAACAGCAAGTGTTGAAAGATCTGCTGATTCATCAAAGGTTGTGCTTGCACCTCTGTGCACACCACCTAAACCACCAGTAGCAAATACACGAATACCAGCAAGAGAGGCTAGATGAGCAGTTGCTGCCACTGTGGTGGCACCTGATTCTTTTCTTGCAGCCAGGATCGGAATGTCTCTGACACTCGCTTTAGTTAGATCTTCATTAGCAATACGCTCAACGCCGACAGTATCTAAACCAATCTGCGGAACGCCATCAAGGATGGCAATAGTTGCAGGTGTGACACCAGCACTTCTAAGAATCTCTTCGAATTCTTTTGCAGCGCTTAGGTTCTGAGGTCTTGGTAAGCCATGAGAGATGATGGTCGATTCAAGAGCAACAACTGGTTTACCTGCATCAAGAGCAGCTTGAACTTCAGGGGAACAGACAAAAGGTCTCATTAGTTAAGGCTACTCTCTAGGCAGTTTGCAGGCTGGGGTCCCGCCAGGTAATTTATGGCGATACCTGGCTACCAGACGGTATCCAGGCATCGAGAACCAGCGCAGATATCTACTCATCATGGTTTTACCAATAAAGCGCAGGAAAGAATTGGGTTGGACCCTGAACACCATCGCGAAAGCCTCATGCCCAGCAAAGTTTTGATCATCAATTGCTAGATAAACCTGATCGGCAACCTGGGCCTGGGTTAATGAGTATTGAGCCAGATCAGTGAACTGCCAAGGCACTGCAACGATCTTGGTTTTGCTTCGTCGAACAATTTGATTAGCCGCTGATGTACAAAAACCACAATCACCATCAAAGATAAGGGTGATGTTTGAGGACATATTTCAAGACTAACGGATGAAAACAGAGCAAGGTTAGCCCCGTATAAACGAGCCAACTCTGCCCTTAAACTAGTCAGATGGCGGGGAAACTGAGGATCAGCATTCTTGCAGCGCTAACTGCGGTAGTGCTGTCGAGCACGAATCTGCCAGCGCAAGCTGAATCCTCCTGGGAAACTTTCTCCTGTGACAAGCGCTTGGCCAAGGTTTCTAACTCGACGGTTGCTAGCAACAGTGATTTTGATGTTGTGATTTATGGTGGAACGCCAAGTGGCGTTGCCGCTGCTACCACAGCAGCGAACCAGGGTAAGAAAGTTTTGATTCTGAGCGAAAGCTCACTCTTTGGTGGATCGATTTCTAATGGGCTCAGTGCTACCGACATTGGGTCAACCTACGCAAACGTTGGTCTAGCCAGCGAGTTCCTAAATCAAGTTAGAAACTATTACCACACCTCGGATTTCAGAACTGAGCCTAAAGTAGCTGAATGTATTTTTGCTGGCTGGCTCTATAAGAAGAACATCACAACAGACACAAACACCATCCTGGATTCAGCTACCGTTGCTAAAAGCAAAATCACTGATCTCAATTTTCATACCAGCAATTCTCCTGATTCTATAAAGGTAACTGGCAAGACTTTTATCGATGCAAGTTACGCAGGTGACTTAATGTTTGAAGCTGGAGTAAAAACTCGCTTAGGTATGTCTGATTACTATGACTACAAAGAGTCTGTGACTAGCTATCGAAAATCCAACGTTCAGTTCACTCTTAAAAACCCAGAAGAGATAGCCCAAGGCAAAATCGATTTTGCAAAACTGCCCCAGGTAACCATCGCTAATTCACTTTCCAACTACAAAGCAAAAATTCAAACTGGAATGCCATCATTCACATATCGTTTATGCGTAACAAAGAATGCGGCTAATCTGATTCCTTTTACTAAAACTGATGATTTGGAAACCTACGCACCCGCCTGGCGCACCTGGATGAAGAATTACTACGGATACAACATCCAAAAACAGGCTGAAGTTAAATCGAATGGCACCGTTTTGACGCAGCTTTGGCGTATGTCAAAAATCCCTAACGACAAATACGATCTGAACGCATACTTCTCTTCCTTTACGAACCTAACTATGCGCAAAGAGTATTTTCAAAACACGAGCGGTAGAGCAGCCATTCTCGCCGAATACTCAAGCTACCTTCAATCTTTCCTATGGTTTGTTCAAAATGATCCAAGCGTGCCCAAACTTGAGAAAGATACCCTAAAGGGTTTCGGTCTCTGCGCAGATGAATTCAAAACCACCAACGGTTGGCCAGAACTGCCATACCTTCGTGAAGGTAGACGGTTGATAGGTAAATCAACGTTGACCACGAACGATATTCTGAAAAACCGAATGAAAGCAGACAGCATCGCTGTAGGCGCTTACCCTCTGGATAGCAAACCGACATTGTTTGTCTATGCAAACGGCAACTACGCGAGAGATCGCGGAGTCATGTTTCGATCACCTCTATATGAGATTCCTTTCAGCGCAATGATCCCTAATCAGGGTCCAAAAAATCTGATTGTCTCTGTTGGAATATCAGCATCTCCAGCGGCTTTCGCCAGTATTCGCATGGAGCCCCAATTCTTACAACTTGGGCAAGCTGCTGGACTAGCCGCAGCTTTAGCCGCAGACGGTAATGGTGCAATTACCCAGAGCCTTGCAGGGTCAGTGCAGTTGGGATTGATTCAGGCTAGAGGGTTCACAGGAATCACAGCGATCTGTCTCAAGATGAACGGGAGCATGCGCAACTACTGGGGTTTCAATGAAACCACTTGCAATACTAAAAACTTTGGTTTGATAATAGCTAATTAGTGACCCTGGTCTGCACTCTGCTTAGGTAACAATGGTGTCACTGCTAGGAATAGCACCATAAGCAAAGCTGAAACCCAAAGAGCGTTTTGTAAACCTTGAGTGACATCTCCTATTTTTACCTGTGCAAAAAATACAGTTCCAAACACTGCAACACCGAGAGACGACGCAATTGATTGGACAGCGGTTAACACTCCAGAAGCTGATCCGACTTCTGAATCATCAGCAGCGCCTAAGACTATGTCGAACAGCGCTGCAACGATGAGTCCTGAACCGAGTCCAGTGATAACCATGCCAGGAACTAGTAACCAGAAGTTAAAGTCAGTCTGGTTTTGAAGAATTAGCCAAAGCAAAACTAAGCCGACTAATTCAATAATTGCTCCTACTTGCAAAATCTTTTTACCAAATTTTTCTGCAAGGAAACCACCGCTAAGGCCGGCACCAATAGCAAAACCAACAGCAATAGGAATATTTCCTAGTCCTGCCTCAGCGGCAGTAAAGCCCTGACCCAGCTGCAAGAACAGGGTGACTATCAGAGCGAATCCGGTTACAGCTGCGAAGAAAAATGCCATGCCGAGTAAGCCGACTGTGTAAGCGGGCTTGGTAAGAATAGTTGGATTAATAAGTGGCGCCATCTTGGTCTTTGATATCCAGCGTTGCTGGAAAGCAAAGAGAACAAAACCAAGAATTGAAACTGCAACAGAAACAAAGGTCCAGGTTGGCCAATTCTCTTTTTGACCTTGAATAAGTGGGTAAATCAAAAGTGCTGAAGAGGCAATGACTAAGAGCGCGCCGAACATATCTATCTTGATTGATTTATCACCAGCAACCCTAGGAACTACTTTCCAAGCAATTGCGGCAGCTGCGATACCGATAGGAACATTGACTAGGAACACTGCTCGCCAGCCCAGGCCAAACAGATCAGCTTGAATCAAACCGCCACCGATAACCGGACCCAGGATTCCAGCTAAACCAAACACCGGTCCGAAGACACCAAAAGCCTGACCCAACTCCTTAGGCGGGAATACTGCTTTTAGTAAACCAAAACCCTGAGGTAACAGCATTGCTCCAAGGAACCCCTGGATGAATCTGAATGTAATTAGAGTGTCCGTGGTTTGGGCCATTGAACAAGCAAGAGAAGCAACTGTGAAACCGACCATACCGAAAATGAACATGAACCTTCGCCCAAATCGGTCACCCAAGCGACCACCGAGAATCAAGCCTGAGCCAAGAGCGAGGGTGTATCCACCAATGATCCACTGAAGATCAATCTCGCTGGCACCCAGGTACTTCTGCAAGGTTGGCCCACCAACGTTGATGATGGTTGCGTCAATTAGATCCATGATTTCAGCTGCAAGCATTACGGCAAGAATTAGCCAGCGATATTTGTAGCCAAGGGGTTTCGTTTCTTCTGGAGAATTGGTTTTGGTCATTTGAATAACCTAACACGCTCAAAACACTTCACTCTTAGCACTAGTAATATTTCTGGTGAAAGTGAGGAACAATGCGATTCATAATTTCAGTTATTGACAGTAAAACTGGATCAGCGACAGGCGACGAGATTGCCGCAATCGATGCTTTCAATGACAAACTTCAAGCGAATGGGCATTTCATTCTTGCTTGTGGAATTGATGACCCAGAGAACGCTGTTGTGATTGATAACAGAGCAGACCTTGGCGAAATAAGAAGTGGTCCGCTACATAAGAAAGAAGAATACATGGCAGGCTTCTGGCTTATCAACGCTGAAAGCGTTGAAGAAGCTAAGGCGCTAGCCGCTGAAGGTTCAAAGGCTTGTAATAGGAAAGTTGAAGTTAGAGCGCTTCACGGCTAGTTCTTTACAAAACCATTCTTAATCAGGTATTCAGCTGTCTCAAGAATTGATTGTTTGGCAGAGATGAACTTAATTTTCAAAACCTTCTGAGCCCGGTTGTTGTTTATCAAGTTCCTCTTACCGAGGATTGGCACCACTCGTTTAATGTCACCATCGAATAAGCCAAGTATGCGAATTATGAAGTTTGGGGCTTTAGTCAAGTTCACTTTTCTATTTGGGTAAGCAGCCTTGATGACTTGTGCAATCTCAATGAAAGACATGGTTTCTGAACTTGCTAGGAATCTCTGATTCTTACTGGCATCCATCTTGATCGCGTTTACGTGCATTTCCGCAACGTTCTTCACGTCAACAAGAGAGAAGGCAACATCGGGTAAGAACGGATCTGATGCTTTCAGGATTCTCTCAATGATTGACACCGAGGAACCAAACCGGCTATCCAAAGGTGCCCCTATTACTAGCGCCGGGTTAATAGTTGTAAGAGCTATCTCAGGAGCAGCGGTCTTGATGTAATCCCAAGCAGCCTGTTCAGCTAATGTCTTTGACTTGGTATAGGCAGCACTGCCTTTGGGGTGATTGACATCAGTCCACATGGTTTCATCTAGTTCAGTCTTGCCAGTTGGCAAGTCATTACCATCAACAGCAGCAACGGAAGAAGTTAGGATTACTCTCTTTACTCCAGCTTTATGAGCTGCTCTTAGAGCCCTAAGCGTGCCATCAACGGCTGGACGGATTAGATCGTTTTCATCTTTAGGGGAAGCAATCGGGAAAGGAGAAGCGGTGTGCAGTAAAACACCAATGCCTTTGAGCGCTTTATCCCAGCCGGCATCCTGCTCTAAATCCAATGCAACAAAACTGAGCTTCTTAGCTAGATCAAAGTTCTTTGGCAAGAAAGGTTGAACAGCGCTTCTAACTTCGTCAGCTTTAGAAAGTGCTCGAACAGAAGCAACAACTGTGTAACCGTCTTGTAAAAGTTGAAGAGTGACGTGTTTACCGATGTAGCCTGATGCTCCTGTAAGCAAAACTTTTTTCATGTTGACCTCTCGTAAGATGAATCTCCCCCAATTCTATAAGCGCCCCTTCGCTCTCTATTGGGCAAGGCCGAACCGCTCTCAGCCAGATCATCACCGGCTACTAATACAATTGCCCCATGGCTAAAAGCCCCAAGCGTTTAAGGAAATCTGAACATCCAGATTCAGAAGCTCAGCAAGAAGTTCTTGAGTATGAGTGGAAGCAGATTGGTCTGACTGGACCAGCTAGAAAAGCCTTGGTAGAGGGAAAGCTATATAAAGTGTCAGATCTAAGAAAAGTTACAGCAGCTGAACTGCTAGCAATACCTGGAGTTAGTAAATCTGCAATTGCCAGAATCAAAGTAATCATGAATGCGAAGAAGATCCGCTTCCGCGACTAATGCTTGATTACAGTTCCCTTACCGTCTAACTGCCACACTCTCACATAGTCAATAAAGGTTTGACTTGACTGCCAGTTAGTGTATGAGCCACCAAACGGGCCTGTGGCATTATCAAAGATCAAAAAGAATGGCGCATTGAAGGCCCAGTAGTTCTCGACGATGTTGTCTCGAGGAGCTGTAAAGATGAGTTCGCGATCAACGAAGAACTCTAGCTCGTCTGGTTTCCAAGCTAAACCATAGGTGTGAAAATCTGTTTGGTAATTCGCCACATCAACTAATTCCCCAACAACGTAGCGATGGTTGTCACAGCAATCAGCAAGATCGATGTTTGAGAAGTGGACAGCTGAAGAAGCTCTTGTTGGTCTATCTCCACCCTGTTCTGCAATATCAATCTCCCCAGCCAGTGGCCAACCAACTTCTGTCATCGAATCACCAAGAGCCCAGAAGGCAGGCCAGTTGGCACCGCCAACGGGCATCTTCATTCTGGTTTCGATGTATCCGTATTTAAAGGAAACTTTTCCCTGAGTATCAAAACGACCACTTGTGAAACGGCAGGGAGCGGCAAGGCATTCACCTACGTTTACGTTGACTGGTTTAGTAGTGATTCTGTTTGTTGTAATTACTGCGTTGCCTTGATCAAGTCGAATCGCATCTGGATAGTAATACTGTGATTCCCCCCAGCACGAACCACCGCCATTACTTGCATCGTGACCGCAATAGCGCGTTGTCCAATTAGCAGAACTCACTTTAGAACCAGTGGTGCCTGAGAAAGAGTCAGACCACAGTAAATTGCCGATGTTATGGCCGAATAGTTCCGGCGCAGTTACTTTTGACTGCCACTGGGCATAAAGAGTTAACTTGCTTTTGGGTTTGATAACTGCCCTATTTTTATACTTAACCGGACCGTTTTTGGTAATCGACCAGCCAAGAAACTTGAAATCATCGCGGATGAATTTAGCCAAGGGAAGAGCTTTACCGGTGCTTGGAATGGTTGCTCTAGCCATCACTCCTGAGCCATAGTTTGAGTTAAAAGAAACCTGGTAACTTATACCTGCGACAGCTGGTTCAACTGCAGCAATTGACCCCGCAAGAAGCATGGTTGCAATAGTAAGTATTCTCAGCAGGTTTTTAGACATTTGTCCAAGTCTACCTTTGCCAAGAATGAGATTCTGATGGCTCGTTCCCTGTAGATGAGAATTACCTATCAACAAGCCTGCGAGGTATCCAATCTGCGACCTCATAATCTGAACTGTTTATAAGTTCTGCAGAGCAATTAGTTTTCCTAAAGAATACTTCTGCTAGCAGACGCATGGCTGTCTAAGCCAGCAGTTAAACAAAAACCCCGGTAGCAGCCGGGGAATCTGTTTGACCTCTTGACGAGGGTCTAATCGGAAGAAACCTTTCCGAAACTTACCTTTGTTTCGAGTATAGGAGGAAATCTTTTTCTTTGAAAGAGGTTATCCACTTCCGGTTCGACCCTCTCTTTAGCCCATGCCTTA
>Ga0114962_10001829_pt1 | contig 18168 bp, 26 predicted proteins | sample C_130820_MF_Meta_FD_87017 | JGI IMG/M metagenome (GOLD analysis project Ga0114962, IMG submission 87017) | Freshwater microbial communities from Lake Croche, Canada to study carbon cycling - C_130820_MF_MetaG | ecosystem: Environmental > Aquatic > Freshwater > Lake | place: Lake Croche, Canada...
AACCAACAACAACGGTTGACCAAAAAATGATGCGCACAACTTTACGCAAACGGTAGTAGCAGCGGCAATGCTGATGCGTAGCCAAACGCGGCTGAACATGACTCATGCGTTCACCTCAGATTCCAACGATGCGGCAACACATGATTGACACCAACCATCAAACTCTTTATCAACACAAATGACTGATACAGGCACAAGGCATTGATTACAAATGAAGCCCTTCATGCGGACACCTCCGAAAGAACATGAGCTGCATCAATTTGGATCGCCATGCTGTACTTGCCGAAAGGCATTGCGTACTCGTGACCGTCATACGATGAAATAGCGCACCGGCGACGAGTGTTGCCCTGAATAATTGTGATGAACTTTGCGGTTCTGGCAGTTACCTTGAACTCAAAGAATGCCGGACCGCTCTCTGCGTAGTACGTCTTGCCGATTTTGAAGGTGGCGCTCATTTTGTCCTCTTTCAGTTTGTGCGGTGTCTCCGCGTCTGAAATGAACTATGCCCGATAATTGGACGGAATGCAAGCCAAATGAGTGAATTAGTTAATTTCGGCGTGTCGGGGACAAAATTACGCGGTATAGCCGATGGGAGGACGGTCACCGGCTATACCGCTAGACAGGGTAAATCCTAGTCGGCGCTCAGTCGTGGACCCAATAGGTACGAAACCGCTGACGCAATGATCCGCACATCGTCTTTACCGAAACCAAGCATCCGATTGCAGGCGTTGCATAGGAGTCCTCTGCGGCACTGTGTGCACGATTTGCCATCCTTGCAGCAGGAATGGTCGTGGTCGATGACAAGATCACCTGTGTTGCCGCATATGGCGCATGAACCACCCTGTGCGGTGACCAGTTGGTCATAGTCTTCACTGGTTAAACCATGAGCTGCTGATAGGAACCGACATCGGGCACATCGCCAACGCCAATACTTACTGCCACCTTTATGTTCCCATGTCATCACAGTCCCACATTTTTTGCAGGACGGTGTCACATCAGGGCGTTTGGTCATTTCTTTGGCAGTTGTTGCCCATTGGAATCGATACGGTGCTTCACACGCCACGCCAAAATTTGCTTCGATGTGACCCCTGGTGCGATGGCGAAATGCATTTCATCCGCACTGGCATCAGTTTTGTAGTCGCCACCCCAAATGACAAGACCGTCACACACTTTCAGAATGCGGCGCACCCACAATTTCTGCAACAGACTCATATTGCGTTTGCCGATAGGGAACCGATCAGACCGCAAATCAATGGCTGTGCCTGACGCATGATCCGACCAAGCATCTGCTTGACGAGCTTTACGGTAGTTGTATCCCCACACTGCAAGAATGCCTTTGTCAAGGTTACTGATGTGCCGGTGAAACGCTGTGCCAACCCAAAGAAGAATCGGTGCCACATCAGCACATAATTGAACATGACGTTTCGTGTCAGGGATAGTGAACTGGCGCACATTGATATCTGCTGGTGTTGCCGACACAGGCCAACCATTAATTGATGTGTCAGTCATTACTGTCACCAGTGGCACCGACACCATACTGTTTCGTTAACGGTGTGACAGCCAAAGTCAAAATTCCAACCAGGGCACCAACGATCGGTTGCCACTGTGCTGGCAGGTTAGGTAACTGTGTTGAACCGTACGTCAATGCGGCACCAATGAGCAGAATGATTGCGTGACGAACCTGCGGCGATAACTTATCCAACATCAGCAAACTCCTTATTTATTATGTTGTTCAATGTGGTGAATTAAACGATCATCAACTTTTGATAACCATGTTTCAACGTTACCAACCTTCACATCAATGGCGGTGACTGTTGTTGCAACATCTGCTAAAGATTTGCCACCATTGGCGTTAGGTTGAATCGGATACGTCATTTTCACAATGAATGCTTTCATCGGATGCACAATAAGGAACTTACCGATGACACCTAGAAAGGTTGTGGTGCCGACAACGATGGCAACAACTTGTGCCACAGTGTTCAATGTCATGGCGCGCCAACCCATTCAACAGCCATCTGAACAGCACCAGCAGTAGGATCAGGCACTGGCGCACTCGCATCAGTGAATATAACAACATCAACCCAATGACCAGCTGCTAATGAAACATATGTTGTCGGTAATACCAATGTTGCTTGTGTTGTTGTTCCTGTTTTCATACTTGCCCACGAACCATCAATCGCTCCAGTGTTATTCAAGCCTGATCCGTTTAATCGAAATAAACCGTTGATGCTGACAGACCCAGATGTAAAACTCAAAGTTATAGCAGCGGTCAATCGATACTTTCCTGGCGCAACAGCGGTATATCGAGTTGTATTTGTGCTGGTATTGTGACCATTAGCCACATCAAAATCATTAACAGTAAAACCAATGGCAGTCCATGTCGCTGATGCCATTCCTGTTTGTGATGTTGTGCGCCGCATCTGACATAAGTCTTTGCCATATGTTGCATCGTTAGCGGCAAGGAACTTTTGCGCATTGACAACATTCTGCACCCACGCCTGAGAAATGAGCGCCCCAGTGCCAAGCGCTGTACCAGCAGTCCACGTCGCCATGAATACCCCTAAAGTGTTGTCTGATCCGTAGCCGAAAGATAGAAAGTAAAACGTCTGCTTTCTGGTGCTAAATCTAACTCAATACCCTCAACAATGGCGGTACCGTCAAATTGTCGACCGCCTGGTTGTTGACGCACTACACGCACCGATTGCCCTAAATCAATTTTGGCAATGGTTTGAAAAGCAGCATCAGTGAAACCGTATGTTTGTAACGATATTGATACTGGTGTTTTCTTTGGCAGCGCATAATTTGTGGCATAGAAAGTTGCTGCCGCCAACTGATCCGCGGTCGAAGACAACACCACTGATTTAGAAGTTGAGCGTTCACCATATGTTGCTAAAGACGCATCGCTAATAACTGTTGATGTGACCGTTGTTCCGTACGACACCACACATTTGTTGTAAATGTAATCCTGTGCCTGATTCAAATGAATTTCGTCGTAACCGTAACCACTGATTGCTGATGTGTCTGAGAATGTTGCCACCGGTGTTGCAGCCCTCGTTTGTAATGTTGATCGATCATAGGCGCACAGGATGCCGTCACGGTTGCAGAACAAACGCCCAGCTTCACCGTCAACAACTTCCTTCAACGAATCAAGAGCTGAGTCTTTAACCGTTTGCTTTGTCACAGTTTTAGTGAAACCGGTAACGTCACGGTAACTGCCTGTGTAACTTGTGTTCGCTTGCTCATAAATGATGATTGCTGAACCGTTAGTGTTGACAACGTTAGGTAAACCACCATTCTCAATGAGTAGGTTCAGTCGTGCGTTCCCTGTGCTATCCGCAAACCCTGCCATCGTTTTAGGGTTGATACTTGTTTTACCAATCACGCTAAGACGGTCAATGAAAGTGAAAGTTGTTGTTGACCAAATGTCATTCGTTGGCACAGCAGATTCCAACAACCCAGTAAATAAATGAACAATGGTGCCTGATGTTGGTTGATAACTCAGACGACCAAACATTTGCGGTTGCAAAAAAGATGAATACACCTGCGAACCACCAGATGTTGACAACCGTTTGTAACGACCAGCGTTGTTATCCGGATCAGATGCACCAGCCAACGTTGAGTCACCTTGATTATTGACGGTGACAATCATTTCACCAACATCGTCATACTGGTCAGGTCTTGTACGCCCACGCCGCACACTCATCGACACAATCCCATTAAGCGGAAACAAGTTAGTGATCCGTGTTGACGGTGCAACCTTTGCCCCAGTATTCGCAATGGCGGTGCCATCAACCTGCGCATAATCAACGTGCGCGTAACCACTGCCATCAGATGTAGTGAATGCTGTACCAGCAGTGTTGTCCTCAGCACCAAAATACAGACCAAAAGTGCCGTTATCTGGAACAGGTTTCATTACTGCTGTGCCCAAAACACCCATCAGGAACCAGTCCTAAACTCAGTGCCAATCGTTGTTGAATAAATAGACCAACGATCTAAACCAGCATTGTAATTCGCTGACGAATACGTGTACTCACCGGAATACAAATCATCGTCAGCGTCACCACTGGTTGACTTCCAAACAAACGTGTCACCCGCACTCAATGTTGGTGCTGTCGTAAACACACGAAAAATCACAGGCACATTCGTTTGAACCAACAAAGACACATCATTCAAACCACCATCAGGATCAGGCATAATCATCGATTACACACCCAACGCCACAGGCTTACCCACACGACGACCAAACTGAATCAGCTCATCACGAATCGTCCGAGCAATATCCTTCTCCTGAATCACAGACCCATTCACAGTCACAGACAACGACAAACCACCACCACTGCCACCAACAGTGAAAGACTGCGACCCAGACGACGACACAGTCCGCGGAGCCTTCGCGGCAGTACGCGGTGCCCTCGTCACCCTGCTACCTGTGGCTTTCCTTGATGCACCTGCCATGACTTTGCCTGCAGCCGCAGCAGCCTTCGCACCAGCATGCATATCAATAGCGGCACCTTTGTATTGTGCTGCAGTGGTTGCTATCGCTGCCGTCGGCGCATTCGCCAAATCAGATGATGCAAGTTTCATAGTTTTCATACCATCAGCAGCGGTAGAAAGTTTTGTTGCCAAACTATCAAGACCTGGAATCATCCCACCAGTCGCATCATTCAACTTTCGTGCAGCAAACGCCACACCCTCAATCACAAAACCTAAACCCTTCAACAACAAATTGAAAACAGGCATCACAGTATTCTCAATAATCCATGAAATAAGTTTCAATGCTGGCGCTAAAATCATATTAAGCACTTGAGCTAATGGTGTGATGATATTGAACACAGGCAAAATTGCCGGCAACAACGTTTTCAACAAACCAGCCGCAAACAACAACACCATCGACACAGCAGGCATCAAAGCCTTCACCAACATCACCACAACATCAAGTAACGGATTAATCACAGGCAACAATGCTTCAATTGCAGGAATCAACGCAGGCATCAACGCATCAACAACCTGACCAATAACAACACCTAACTTCTCAAACACAGGATTCAACACAGTGATAATCGGTGTCAGCGAAGAAATAATTGTTGTCAATGCCGGTAGTAATCCAGTACCGGCGACTTCCATAAGGTTATTGAAAATGGTTTGCAAACGTTCCATTGGTGTTGCCGAAGCCGCAGCAGCACCACCAACCTGAGATTCAACTTCTTTCAAAATGATTTGTTGAGCGCCAAGCAAATCACCGCGTTGTTGCATTGCCTTGATTTGTTCTTTTTGCGTATTGTTGAAAGTGACACCTGCGCGACCTAAAGCAGTCAAACCCTTTGCAGGATCATTCAACGCCTTACCCAACGCCTTCGACGTACTGGTGAGATCACCGAAACCTGCTTTACTCAAATCCAATGCCGCAGTTGTGGCACGATCAAAAACAGCAGCCTGACCCTTGCCAGCATTAATAACATTCTTAAATGTGAGTAACATGTTTTCTGATGACTGAATTGCCTCATCATCAACACCAGTCTTATTTGACAAAGATGTTGCCAAGTCATTGATTTGTTTACTTGAAGTCCAAGCTGCGGCACCAGTAGTTTTCAACACATTGGCTGTACGCGCACCAACAACCTCAGCCTGCTGCCCTTCAGAAATCATTTTGCCGATAGCAGCCGTCACAGCAGTAATCGCAAACGCGCCCTTCACTGCTTTACCTAATGTGGCAAAACCTGCGGACTGCTTATCAACTTTCTTTTTCATACCATCAAGCGCAGCAGTCATCTTTGCTAAATCTTTGGTGTCAACTGTGGTGACTACCGGTACGCGGATACCGCCTTTAGCAGCCATGATCACACCTTCGCAGCATTGACATTAGATTGGATAATGGTTTGTGCCGCAACCAGCGCATCATTGATTTTCTGATTCACCTGGTTAGCGACAGCATCATTACCTGCCCACATAATACGCCCACCCATGTATGAAGGCAGACGACCTGAGAACCGATTAGGTGTGTGATTCATTTTCGCGAACTCAAAAATATTCGCTGCAGGATTCTGTGTATACACCGCAACAGTTGTTCGTGCTTTCGTTGATCGAGCGCGATCAGTGGCAGCAGTTGACACTTTAATTGCCTGCTTCAACTCTGATGTGTACCACGCAGGCCAACCCTGACCACCACGCACACGACCATTCATCGCCCACACATTGCGCCAACCAGACATCGGTCTCACCATTGGCACACGTTTACGCGCAGACGCTGAAATAAGGCGAGCAGCATCACTTAATTCTTTGCGCAAAAGTTTCGCCGACACCGGATCAATTTGTTTCAATGCGCGGATAGTGTCACGCACACCAACAACCGCAACCTTGACATCTAACGCACCAGTGCTAGCCACGACTTGACCGCCTTTGCTGCTCAGCCTCCTGAGTGCGCCGCCAATGCAAATACCGTTGCATCGTCACAAGCATTCTAGGCGACTGAGCAACAACTGTTCGCGGATCTAAACCAAACTCATACGCCAAATGAACTGTCAACCAGTGGGTTGATTGCTCTCCAAAGGGGGTATCGCATCCGCATCATCATCAGCTTGTTCAACACTGACAACAGTGGCAGCCCACACTTTGAAATCAACATCATCAATTTTGTTTGCGCGACGCAACGCAGTAAAAGCAAGGAAATACAAATGTGTGATGCGTCCTTGTTCTAATGCTGTCACCGGCTTATCAAAATGTTCTTCAAAGTCGATGAAGTCAATTGGTAAACAACGTGCTTCAAATGTGCCGTTAGTGGCAACCACCTTCAAATTCATCATGGTCGCACACTAACAAATGGCACAGTCTTAGGTAGTTTTACGCTGAACAGGTAGAACAGTGCCGGACTGCGACAACGGCCAGGTGACACTGATTGTTGCCAAGTCGCCAACACTGGAACTGAACGGCGTGTATTCCAACGGTCGCACAGTCATCGTGTACGACGGGTTTACGGTGGAAACGGTTGTACCTGCCGGTGTCAAAACCACTGTCGCAAGCGTTGTTGCTGTCGTCAACGTGTACAGGAATGCGTCAAGCGACGCGGTGCCGTTGGCGTAATCCTGATGAATATCTAGTTTCACATCACCATCGAGGAGACCAGCAGTACGAGACACACCAGTCTGACCAAACGATGTGGTGTCAATATCATTGTACTTCAAAGACAATTCAACCTGAGCAATGTGATCGGTGACAGCTGAACCGTTGATTGTGATTGTGTAATCTGTTGCAGCAAACTTTGCCACGATGACTCCTTAGTTGTTAGGCGTAGATAGTGATTTGGAAATCTGCGGACAAATATTCTGTGTCACCAACTATGAGAGAACCATAATTCACCATATTAGTAACACGGGCACTCTGACACGCACCACCAAGAGTCGGGTCGGCGTTAATAGCAGCCTTAATCGATGTGGCACCAGTCGGATTAATATAAGCATCAAGTGTTGTTTGTGCTGCCCTCTCAGACATACGCCCAACAATTAACAACACTGAGAATGTGTAAGTGTCTGTTCCACGACCAAACGAAGTATCATATTCAACATTCACTGGCACAATCACAGCCACTGGCGGTGCCGGATTATCGGGCACAGTTGCCGCAGTACGCAGACCACGAATCGTCGCCAACTGTGCGGCAAGTGCTGTACGCAACCCCGAAAACGTTGCAGTCGTCGCAGCCATCAAGCAACATTTCTACGAATCACATACGGTTCAACAAGTGATGCAACATCAGGGTCGACACGCGACACACGAATAGCACCCAAATCACCGAAACCAGCAACACCCAAAGGTGAATCAAAACGTTTAAACATACGACCAGCGAGAAGCATCGTTGCTTGCTTAATCGCTGACGGCAACGCAGGCCAACCCCAACGCGCAGTGACTTTCACACCAGCCAACTGACCACCCATTGAACTGATGCCACCGTAGTTACCGAAACCACCGTAACCGTTATAACCACCGTAACCGCCGTAACCACCAGTCGGAAACGATTTGTTCATTGTTGAGCGTATGCGTGTAAACGGCCAAGTGATACCAGCAGAATAATTATTCAAAGGCTCAAGCTGATAATCCGCGGTGCCCCAAGTATTCCCATAATTACCATCAAGATTATCTGATGTGACAATGACTAAACCTGTCGTCGATGCAATGTCATCAACCCAAATGTAGTTGTTGTTACCGGCGATGAAGTAACGATCAGTGGCAGCAGTACCAGCAACAACAAAATTTCGTCCACATAAACCATCAATTTGACGTGACGCGGAATCAATAGCAATTTCCAGCAATGCGTCATCAACACTGTCATTGATCCGTAATGATGCTTTCACTTCTGCGAGTGTGGCATAACCGTTGACAATTGCCATTAGGTGATTCTCCAAATCTTGACGTAACCATCATGTTCACAAACCCAACCGTGTAGATCTGCGAACTCTGCGATGAGTCTACCTTTGCCGCGACCGTTCTTATTGTCATCTACTGCAATGAATCCGCCAGCATTGATTTTCTGATACGCGGTCAAACATTCAATCAGGGCATGGAACGCTGCTGCACCATCATTATCAAAATCAACATCTTTAGAATCTAAATACAACAAGTCGATGGGTGTGTCAATGTTCGCTAACGCTTCAACACTGTCCATTGTGACTGGTGTGACTTTTTGGTAAAACTCTTGACGACAATGCACAGCGCATTGCGGATCAATATCAATACTTGTCACATTGCCGCCAGTGCGCATGGTGATGTCATGCCACAAATAAGTTGAATTTCCGTCACCTGTCACATTGTTGAGTATGCGTAAACCGCCAGTCTCCACAATCGTCACAGGACGGTTCAAAGATAGTAGCCCTTCCTCCAGTATGCGAAAGGCAGGAAAACGCGCCCACAGTGCTTCCTCGTGCGTTTCAAGCCATGTCATAGCGATGCCTTCAACAACGGTCGCCAACAATCATTAAACACAGTGTCAGCGTTATATTGTTGAACAAAATCGATAGCGCGTTGACTTGTGCCCTGACCACGCTCATACGCCTGATTCAACGCATCAACAATGTCAGCAACAAGTGGTGTACCAAACCATGCGTCTTGCATCGCATCCCACTCAGGTTGCGTCTTCACAACCCAGCCATCACCCACCAACTCAGGTTGCGCAGTCCAATCAGACACAATCACTGGCACACCACACGCTTGCGCCTCAATCACAGGAATACCAAAACCCTCACCACGCGAAACCGACAACAACACATCAGCCGCAGAATAAATACCAGCCAACACCGGTGCCGCAATCTGCGAACGGTACGCATACTGGTCAACGAACTTAATCTGCTCATCATTAATATTGCAAGCCCTCGCAAGTTTCAACAAATCAATACCGCCCATCGCACCAAACTGCTCAGTATGCAAATACAACAAAGCGTCAGGTTTATCCGCGGCGAACATTGCAAACGCCAACAAGTTTTCACCAAACGCTTTCCGATTCGGTGTCACACCCTTATTGGCGCTATTCATCATCACAACGAACCTATCATTGCTGATACCAAGCAACTCACGCCCAGACTTCACATTTCCGTTACCTAAATCAATCAACGGTGTCGGCTTAAAAATGTCAGGCTCAAACGCATGCGGAATATAAACCGACTCAATACCAGCACCATCAAACATTGCTTTACCAAACTTAGACATCGCAACCGCTGTCACATTATCGTTCTCAAACCATGCTGCAACCTTCGCCGGCACAGGTGCATGATCAACAGGTGTCCACGACAAAGTCGGAATATCACCAACATCATCACGTTTCAACGTCCACACATCCAACAAGGTAACAATCAACGGATCACTTTGATTCACTGTCGACCAATGCAACGCATTTGCTTTCATCGCATCAGTGCGCCACTGACCAAAACCAGACCCATAAACAGTGATCTCATTGCCACGCAAACCAACAGAGGTATTACCAGCCTCAAAACCATAATTCGCATTCACAGCAACCTTGTGACCATCACCGGCAATACGACCAACAACCTGAGCACACTGAGTGCCATACCCAGTACCAGCCCACGGTGCATTAGACACCCACAAAATAGAACGCTCAGCAGATGCAGCAGACGCTTGTTCTTTCGCAACCTTACGCAAAGCACGACCAGACTTCCCCATAAAACGAAATCCCTCCGCAATCAATGACCACCGCCAACACGCGGCACAGTCAAAGACTACGGAGGGACTCCGTCTAACAAACCTCTTACAGAGTCAACAGGGACTTAATGTGACCAGTCTGAGGAAGGTTTCCGTCAACACGAATCTGTGCACGGAACGTTGCAAGACCAGCATTGAATGCGAAGTCATCACTGCGATCCAGCTGAATACCACCAGCCTGACGCACATAGTACGAAGGCAAGTGACCAACAATGACAGACTTCGAAGTAGAAGCAACATCAGCCATTGCAGGATTCTCATACACAGGCTTGCCGAGGATGGTGTCAGGTGAAGCATCCGACAGACCCGGTGTCCACAAGTAAACACCAGAGGTCGACGCCTTCAAACGACGCACCGCCCCAATGGTCTTACCGTTCATCTGCCAACCCACACCTGGCAGCAAACGCGCAGCACCATCAAGTGAGTAGTAAAGCGAGATGAGATCATCGGTTGCGATAGCAGCAGTGCCAGCAGTCGTACCACCAACCGTTGCCTGAGTCACAACACCATTCGGCTGCACCGTTCCAGTACCGGTGGTCAAAGCAACGTTCACTGCGTAACCGATAGCGTTACCAGCTTCCTGAGCAATGAATGCCGAGAAGTCAACACCAGAGTCCGTAAGAAGCTCCAACGCAACCTGCGTAATGAACGAATACTTAAACGCACCCAAAGTAACAAATGCGCTGAAAGCAGGATCGCTTGTTGCAATCGCAGCAGTAGCCGTCGACACCGTTGCAGTCGAATACGTTGACAGACGCGGAATCTGCAAGTTTTCACCAGAGGTAGTGTTCAACACCGTGGACGTCTGAAGCATCGGGCCGACAAGACGCGCCTGGTTGATAATCTGGTTGTAGAACGACGTAGGTACCGGCGCACCAGTCGACGCAGCAGAAACAGCACGATGCTCAAACACGGCACTACGAATGTCACCCGAAGCCAACGCACGAAGCATTGCCTCATCAGTGTTCACAACAGCAGACTGCGAAGAACGAACAACATTCTCAAGACCGCGAACAGCCTCAGAAACCTGCTCTTCACGCTCAAACGACTTACGAATATCCTCAATCAGCGCACCGCGACGATCAAGGTCAGTGTTAATACGAGCGAAACTCTGCTCTTCTTCAGCGGTCAATTCACGCTTCTCAGCAGCAGCAACATCAAGCAACTCTTTCGCCTGGTGCCACGCCTTCTGGCGCTCCTCAACCAAATTGTCAATGTAAGACATTTCGGTAATCCTTTACATAGAGGGACAAAATAAGGTGCGGCTCCGCAACCAATCGAAACGACTCAGCGCTTCGAAATCAACTGTAAATGCTTTTCGTAAAAACCGAGAGACCTACGCGACGACTTATCAAAACGAATCATCAAAGCCCGAGCCGCAGACCCAATCAAATCAGCTTGCTCAGGTGTCAACGAAGCACCATTCTCAAGCATGGTTAACGCTACCGCCAAATCATTAGCATCAAGATGTGTACGTTCGGCAAGCACATCAATCGATCGCACTTGCGCTGACGTGGCCTCATACGCTGGAAACCCGGTAACAACCGACACCTCATGTAAACGAACCTCATTCAACGTGCGGTTGTTGTTATCAGTCCACGAATCGCCACCCTGCGGCACCGAAAAACCAAACGACATTGATGTCACATCACCGCGATTCATCAACACCACAAGATCACGCGCATACGACGTATCCGGCAAAGTAGCCTCAGCGAACAAACCTTTTGAATCCTCAGACAAACGCAACGTACCTGAACGAGTCGAAGCCAACACCTGATCAGAATTATGATTCACAAACATTTTCACCTGATTACGCGAATCCAAAGACCGTTTAAAAGCACCCGGCGCAATCGTCTCAATGAAAGGCAAAGGCTCAGACGGTGAATTAAACACAGCGGCATAACCAGTGAAAGTCATACCATCAGACTTTGAACGAACTTCGAAAGTGTTTTCAGCAAACGCCCGAAACTCAATCATCATTCACCTGCCGCATACGACTTATACAAATCAACAAACTTCTGTAACATTTGGTCATTCTCACCAGTGGCAGTATCAGGCTCCATCATCTCAGCCTTGGCATAGTCACCCATCGATGCCTTCAACTGCCAACGCCACCGCTCATGCTGGTCAATGCGTTCGGCAAGAAAATTGGCGATACCTTGCTCACGAGCTGCAACCGCCGCATCAAACACTTCCATCAACTCATCAATGATCTCATCATTAATGTCATAAAGGGCATCAACCAATGGCAGGTAGTTACCGTCAGTGAACGGTGAATCCTCAACCCCACGCAACGCCAACAAATCAGTTAAACGGAACGGTGCAACAACATCCAACTTACGCAAACTTTCCGCAATACCATCAATACTGCCGTACACATCTTCATAAATTTTGCCAAAAAATTTGTGATACTGAGCGAACTCACAACCAGTCACATTCCAATGAAAACCCTGCGCAGTGACATACATTGTGAAAACATCCGCCTGCAACTGCTTCAAACCATCAACCAACGTTGGTGCAGGCTCAACAGTTTCATCAATCATTTGCATATCGCGTGTCGGATTCATTGTGTCATTTCCTGTCTTTGCTAATGCGTCAGTCGCCCATTGAATAACTTTATCCGCTGAATCAGGGTCAGTCGGGTCAACACCCCACAGAAACGCTGCAACAGCACCTGGCCCCGGATACTTTGGGTCTTTCAAATCATGATTCGCTGAAACTTTTTCCCAATCAACACGATGCCTAGCAACCCACGCCCTAATACGCATCCATTTGTCATTACTGACAATGCCTTTGACCATGTCTCGTGCTTCACGAATTGTTTGCGAAGTGACACCATCACCAGCTAAACCCATTGCATAAAACTTCAAACCATCATGCGCGTTGTCACGCATCTCCTGCGGTGCAGACGTTTTCGGATCCTCATGCGTTCCAAAACTTGTTGGCACCGGTGCACCAGTCGACGACGATGACACAGCACGAACCGATGCAGGGTCAACAACAGGCACACCAACAGCTTTCAACGCCGCACGAGTATCCGCATCATTCTCATACCATGCCTCAATTTCCACACCATCTGCAATAAGTTTCTTCGCCTTAAACACTTTGAACGCTTGTGACGCATTCGGGCCAGCAGGAAAATCAGACAAATGAATATCAGCGTCAGCAACTTCAAGACCATTCTCATTCAACCAATTAACAGTCTCATCCATGCGATCAAGTGCACGACCTGACACAACAATAATTCTGTCACCCTGCTGATGCGCATCCAACAACAAATTAAGCATCGGCACATTAGGTCGATCACCTGACAAAATAAGTGTGTCGTCTAAATCAGTAACTATGACACTCATTGTGGAATCCTCAAAACTGAGATTGTTGCGCTACCACTGGCAGTAATCGCCCACACTTGTTGCGACGCGCTTAAATTAAAACTCAACTTGTCTTTACCATCGACACGATAACCAGTCGATGAAGTGACAGCAGATGTTGCACCGAAATACATTGGGGTTGTGTTGTCAGTGTTGTGAATGTGTAAACGAATACCAGCAGGATCACCATCACAAATAAGTGAAGCGGTTGTTGTGACCGTATAATTTGCGGTTGTTATAACAGGCATCAGTAAACACTCCCCGGATCGGCAGGATTAATATTCGCCACAGGTTGCAGCTTTGTTGGTGGAACACCAGTATGAGCAATATCAGGCAACCCAAGCGCAACCAAAACAGCCTTAGGGTCATAACCAGCATCAACTAACGCAGTCGCCATATTCACTTTATGTTCCTGCTCAACAAGTGACGCAGCCGCAAGATTGACATTCGCCAAAGGCACACGGTAAACATCACCACCCTCAACTGGTGGCATATCCTCAAGTCGGTGAATGTCATTAATGTTCAAAAATCCTGACTGAATACCAGTGGAATACGCGGTGTACCTGGTCGCCAAATCACCACGCAAAATAGAATCCATATTGAACTTAACGAACACACCATCAGGTAACAACTTAGTCAACGCGTTTTCAATTTTCTGCACATACGGTCTGATCGTGTACGTTGCAAACTGAATCGCATTCTGCTCAACTGATGCGTAAGACATTGCACCGGGAATCGCAGTCGACAACATATGCAAAGGCACACGGAAAACCTTCGCAACCTCCTCAACCTGCTGACGGCGCGACTCCAACATTTGCGCCTCATTAGGGTCAACACCAGTCTTAGAAAACTTTGCACCACCAAACAACACCCCCGGACGGTGCGCCTGATTCAAACCACGATGCCCTTCCTCAAAAGCATCAATCAAATCCTTCGCCTGCTCACGACTCAAAGCACCCGGCACCTCAATAATGCCAGCCGTTGTTGAACCCTGACCAAAGAAACGAGCAGCAAAATCATCCAACGCCGCAGTCAAACCAAGCGACTCTTTCAACTGGTCAATGCGACTAATGCCACGCAACGCACCCGGCTTACGCAACTCAACAAGATGCAACACCTCATCCTTAGACAAAGCAATATTCGCATCATGCACATAATATTCAATTCGATGATTGTTATCACGACGCACATACACACGCACCGGATCAAGCACCGACAACGCAATAACCTCACCCTTACTACGAGTGATATGAATAAAAGCGTTACCATCCAACAACAACGACACCATCACCTGAGCAATGAACTCATCACGAGTGGAAGCCAAATCAGGATCAGGTGAATCCAACCAAATAGGACGCGGTCGGTAAGGGACACGCACACCATCAATACGACGATACGAATCCAACGACAACGTTGACACAGTGTCAGTCAACAAACGAATACACGCATACACCGTAGCAATACGCAAACTATTATTCTGATCAATCGTCACACCAGCACGAGTGGGCATACCAAAAAAACCACCAGTGCCAAATACCTGCTGAAAAGTAACAGAACGCTTCTCAATGATTTTATTCAACATTGTTGCGCTCCAAACCAATACCGAAAGCCACTACCGACAAACCGCCGACAATGAACGCCACCCCAATGCTAAACCAACCAACACCAATAACCGTTGCGGCAACGCCGACAAGCTGAACCACAGACCCCAACCATTTAGACACGAAAAAAACCCACTTCCGTAGACACTTCATCTGGCGATTGCCAACACGCACGATCCAAAGCCATAATCGCCGCAACACACGCATCAATCTTTTTCGAACTATAGCGGCTTTCCTTAGCAACCCTCGACCCCCGAGCATCCTGCTTAATCGTCGCATTACCAATATGACGTGACAAACTTGGATGATTATCATGCGACAAATCACCACCAACAGTCATATCGTAAAACCGTTGAGTAGCCGGTGACATACGCTGCGGCGACTGCGGATACTCCAAAACACGACCCCAACCAATCGCCTCAGACACAACCTCAATCGACCGCGCCCAACGATACGGATCACACACAACCTCACGAACATTAAACCGTTTCGTCGCCTCAATAATTGTGTGCTCAACCTCAGTGATAGGAACCTGCCAATCCTCATTACGATTCGCTGGCCGCTCCCACAAACCCAAAACAAACAAATGCTTACGCTCACCAGTGGTACAACCAATCACCGCGGTACTGTCATTGGAATACGACCCATCAAAACCAATAACAATTTCCTCACCATCAACATTCACATCATCAACACCAAGCGCATCCCACTTACCATCAGGCAACCACGCAGATTTAGCCGAAGTCCAAATATTCAAACGCTTAGTTTTGAACTCATTCTCAGGTGTTCGACGCACAGCCGACTCAAAATCCTCAACATCAGACAAATCATTTATCCCCGGATTAGCTTGCGCCCAAATCTTAGGATCACGAAAATCAACAGCCTCAAACTTCGGTTGCCACCACGCCCCAAAAAAAGTGTCATCAGCAACTTCCTTATTCGCCACCTGCTGCAAATACTGGTACATCGTGTAACACAATGATTCATTACCTGAAGAATCAACCTTCACACCAGCAGTCGTAATCGACACAAGCATCGGATCAATACGCGCCGCAGACGCCAACGACAACACATCAAACAACTCACGATTAGGTTGAGCATGCAACTCATCAAAAGCAACAAATGATGGTGACAAACCTTCCAACTGCGGTGCCTCAGACGCCAACACCTTAAACGTCGACTTCGTGAACCTATTCTCAATAACGTCACGGTAAATCTCGCATGACTCAGACAGTTCAGGGTCAAGACGCAACATCTGCTTCGAAGTCTCAAAAATGATTCGCGCCTGATCGCGAGACGCAGCCACCGCATAAACCTCAGACCCCGGTGCACCCATAATCAGATGATGCAAAGTCATCCCCGACAATAAAGCACTCTTGCCACTTTTACGCGGCATACCAATCAACGCAGTCCGATGCTTCAAACGACCATCAACACGACGCGCATACAACCCACTCAACAACTGCTTCTGCCACGGACGCAACACAATCAACTCACCAGCAGGAGCAGCAAACGACTGCTTCGTCACCCTGCAAAAAGTTTCAACAAACTCTGCAACAGTGTCACCATCACCACGCGCACGATCACCTGGTGTCGTCGAAGTTAAAAACCTTGGCGGCCAACCCTTCACCCCCATAAACTATTTACCATCCCTACCCCAACCAGTACCCTTAAAAGAAATACCCGGTGCCGAAAAAATACGCCGCAACCAACCACCACAACGATCACAAAACTGGTCATCATCCAACAACCCAATTGGAACCGACAACGTCACCACATTGTCACAAACACGACACCCAAAGTTATAAGTCGGCATTCTTAACTTTCTGCTTCTCCATCATCGCCTGCAACTTCGACTTCGCAGTCACCTCACCCAAACCAATACGAGTCCTATCCGCTGGAGTCAAACCAAACAACGAAGCCAACGAATGCAACTGCTTCGTCAAATCCCGAATATGAGACAACAACGGATTAGCTTGCATCGCACCATTCGGAGACTGAAACAACAACGCAGACGACGACACAGACTTCATCATCTCATCACGCATTTGAAACAACTCACACAACTCCAACAACATACGTCGATCAGATGAAGCAACCCACGGAGCCAAAATAAACATCTCCCGCCACACCTCCAAACCAACACCATGCAAATGAGCTGGTGCAGTGTCATCCGCGGCAACCAAAGCAACAACCTTCGACTTATCAGGCAATGGTCGATGCCCCGGATTACCCTGACGACGCTTCACTTCAACAGGTTTCGCTGGGTTGCTCATGCGCGTAAAGGTAGCACCCGAACCTGTCTTGTACCCACCTGATTGAACTGCGCAGAGTCATGCGGAACCAGGGGCCGGGGTAGAAAGGTGTAATGGTGAGCAAGTTGAAACCCACCCCCACCTATTTTTTCGTGTGTGTGTGCGCCTGCTCTGCCCTTGATTGGTTGCTGCGTCTGATGTTGCATGACCGGTGCGCCGCGGCAAGGATTGAATCAGGATCACCGGGAATGACATGGTCTGCCTGCCACGGATCATTGATACGCGCAGCGTCACCGCACAACCAGCACACTTCAGCAGTCTCACGCACTATCTTCGCCCGTCGCGCGTAGTCACCACCGTAGTGTGCGCGTTCACGATTACGACCAGACCGTGACTGTTCAAACAATGTGCGAGCCTTCTCAAAGCAACTGTCACACCTGCTGCGACCATTAGTCACACGACCACAGTCCAAACAAGGTTTAGGCAGATGGCGCATTATCAAACGCTGCGAGCTGCTGATCGATTTGCTGCACCGCAACAGTAAGAACACGCAGATTTTCATCAAGTTGTGTCAACGCCGGGTCGTCGGGGCTGACACTGGCAACACGTTCCCGGGTGCGTTGGTTGTCGTACCCTTCAACAATGAATCGTTGACGATCCGCTTCCAATGTTGCGCGTTGAACATCAACAGGAATTAGTGCCGCAAAATCCATACTCATTATTTGTTTCTCCTTATGCTGC
>Ga0114962_10001830_pt1 | contig 18159 bp, 19 predicted proteins | sample C_130820_MF_Meta_FD_87017 | JGI IMG/M metagenome (GOLD analysis project Ga0114962, IMG submission 87017) | Freshwater microbial communities from Lake Croche, Canada to study carbon cycling - C_130820_MF_MetaG | ecosystem: Environmental > Aquatic > Freshwater > Lake | place: Lake Croche, Canada...
GACCGCCAAACTGTTCCAAACCGCCCGCCAAGTCTGGATCTATGCCGCCGTGGACCACCCCGAAAAAAGGGCAGCACTCCAAGCCTTGGGGGCACAGGTCTGCTTGCTGCCCGGCAACGGGGGCAAAGTGGATTTGGCCGCCCTGCTGCGCGACCTGGCTCAGAGAGAGGTGAACGAAGTGCATGTCGAAGCCGGTCACAAGCTCAACGGCTCTTGGGTCCGCGAGGGCTTGGTGGACGAGTTCTTGATTTACCTGGCACCCCAGCTGATCGGCCAAGGCCGGGGCATGGCCCAATTCGGGCCGCTGACCGACCTGAAAGCCTCTCTCCCGCTCACTTTCGCAAACCATGCCATGATCGGCCCCGATTTGCGACTTTTGGCCCGCGTCACCGGACGCGACATCTTTTAATTCGGGGTTTTGTGGCGCCTGTCGCCATAACGCCTCCATTCCCTGCGAAAATACACACATGTTTACCGGAATCATCACCGGCGTGGGGCGCATCGCCGCCATTCACGACCTGGGCAGCTCTTTAGACCACGGCAAGCGCCTCACCATCGAGGCGCCGCTGGGCTACCTCGACGACGTGGGCCTGGGCGACAGCATCGCCTTGAACGGCGCCTGCATGACTGTGACGACCTTCACCCCCGCACACAACCAGTTCACCATCGACATCTCGGCCGAGTCTTTAGACAAAACTGCAGGCTTGGACCAAGCCGGCCCCATCAACCTCGAAAAAGCCCTGCGCGCCGGCGACCGCTTGGGCGGGCACATCGTGTCGGGTCACGTCGATGGGGTGGGCCATGTGAGCCACTTTGCCCAAGTGGGCGAAAGTTGGGAGCTGCGCATCTTGGCACCGCACGGTCTGGCCAAATACCTGGCCTACAAAGGCTCCATCACCATCAATGGGGTGAGCCTGACGGTGAACCAGGTGCACGACCAGTCGCAAGGCTGCGACATCAGCATCAACCTGATTCCGCACACGGTACAAAACACCGCCCTGGGCCAACTGCACACAGGCAGCCGGGTCAACCTCGAAATCGACACCGTCGCGCGGTATGTAGAACGCATGCTCAGCCACGACCAACCTCAGGACAAAGCATGAGCTCTACCCCGCAACCCGTGGCCATCTCGCCGGTCCAAGACATCGTGGACGATATGCGCGCAGGCCGCATGGTCATTTTGGTCGACGAAGAAGACCGTGAAAACGAAGGCGATTTGGTTCTGGCTTCTGACCACGTCACGCCAGAAGCCATCAACTTCATGGCCCGTTTTGGTCGTGGCCTGATTTGCCTGACCTTGACACGTGAACGCTGCGAATACCACAAACTCCCGCCCATGGCAGCAAGCAATGGAACGGTCTACAGCACCGCTTTTACCGTCCCAATTGAAGCCGCTGAAGGGGTGACCACCGGCATCTCGGCTGCGGACCGCGCCAAGACGGTTCAAGCCGCCGTCGCCTCCAGCAGCCAGCCCACGGACCTGGTACAACCCGGCCACATCTTCCCACTGCAAGCGGTCGATGGCGGCGTCTTGATGCGCGCTGGCCACACTGAAGCCGGTTGCGACTTGGCCGCCATGGCTGGTTGCAGCGCTTCATCAGTGATCTGCGAGATCATGAAAGACGACGGCACCATGGCCCGTTTGCCCGACCTGCAAATTTTTGCAGCAGCACATGGCTTGAAAATCGGCACCATTGCCGACCTGATCGAGCACCGCAGCCGCAACGAATCGCTGGTTCAAAAAATCAGCTCACGCACCATGCAAACCGCGCATGGCGAATTCACCGCCCATGCATTTCGCGACCAACCCAGCCAGGCGGTGCATTTGGCGCTGGTCAAAGGCAGCTGGACACCTGACACCGAAGTACCGGTGCGAGTGCACGAACCGCTGTCGGTACTGGACGCCCTGGAAGTTCAGCGCGCCATGCATTCATGGAGCTTGGACACCAGTCTGAAGTACATCAACGCCCATGGCTGCGGTGTGGCCGTGCTGCTCAACTGCGGAGAAACTGCGGACCAATTGATGGCTCAGTTTGAAGGCCGTGCCCGTTCAGCCCAAGCACCCGAGCGCGGCAAGATGGACTTGCGCACCTACGGCGTGGGCGCGCAAATCTTGCGCGAATGCGGTGTGCACAAAATGAAACTCATGGGCCAACCCCGCCGCATGCCCAGCATGACCGGTTACGGACTCGAAATCACCGCTTACATCTCCAAGGAATAAACATGCAAAACGCCAACCAAGGTATCGCGCAGGAACTTGACGGCCAGTACTTGCACATCGGCATCGTGCAAGCCCGTTTCAATGAAGACGTGACCAACGCGTTGGCAGCCGCCTGCATTCAAGAACTCGAAGCCTTGGGGGTGAGCAACATCGACCATGTCACCGTGCCCGGCGCTCTGGAAGTACCCTTGGCGCTGCAAGCCATGGCCGAGCGGGCCGAATACGACGCGCTGATTGCCTTGGGCTGCATCATCCGAGGCGAGACTTACCACTTTGAGCTGGTCGCCAACGAGTCCGGCGCAGGCGTGAGCCGCATTGGACTGGATTACAACCTGCCAATTGCCAATGCCATCTTGACCACAGAAAACAGGGCCCAAGCCGTGGCCCGCCAAACCGACAAAGGCCGCGACGCAGCGCGTGTAGCCGTCGAAATGGCCATGCTGATGGAGGACCTGTCCGGCGACATGGACGACCTGCTGGATGACGAGCTGAGCGAAGGCCAGGCATGACCGCATCTGGCTTGACCAGCACCGGCGTGCGCAAGGCCTCGTCCAAATCGGCCCGCAGTCGTTCGCGTGAATTTGCCTTGCAAGCCCTTTACCAAAGCTTGGTCGGCCGCAACGAAACCGCCGACATCGATCTCTTCACCCGCGACTTGGCCGGCTTTCACAAAGCCGACTCGGCCCATTACGACGCCTTGCTTTATGGCTGCACCGAGCAAGCGGCGGACCTGGACACCCTGATCGGCCCTTTGCTGGACCGCAAGTTCGCTGAAATCTCACCTGTCGAGCATGCCGCCATGTGGATCGGCGTCTACGAGATGAAGCATTGCCCCGATGTGCCCTGGCGCGTCGTGCTCAATGAATGCATCGAGTTGGCCAAAGAGTTTGGCGGCACCGATGGGCACAAATATGTCAATGCAGTGCTCGGTGGCTTGGCACCCCAGCTGCGTCCGCACGAAGTGGATGCCGACCGCAAAGCAGGTCGCGCACGGATCTGACCCCATGCGCATCTCGGACCGCGCCCAGCGCATTGAACCCTTTTATGTGATGGAAGTGGCCAAAGCCGCGCAGGCTTTGGCAAGCGAAGTGGCGCACACTGACCGGCCGATGATTTTCCTCAACATTGGCGAACCCGACTTCACGGCCCCCCCGTCGGTACAGGCAGCCGCCAGCCGCACGATTGCAAGCGGCGCCACGCAATACACCCAGGCCTTGGGTCTGCAAGCGCTGCGCGAGCGCATCAGCGACTGGTACGCCTCACGGTTTCGAGTGAAAGTGCCCGCCAGCCGCATCGTGGTCACAGCCGGAGCCTCGGCTGCGCTGCAACTGGCCTGTTTGGCCCTGATCAACCGGGGTGATGAAATCCTCACCCCCGACCCAAGCTATCCTTGTAACCGGCATTTTGTGAGCGCCGCCGATGGCTCGGCCGTGCTGGTCCCGACCACCGCAGCCGAGCGTTTTCAGCTCACCGCTGACAAAGTGGCTGCCGCTTGGACCGACAAGACCCGTGGTGTATTACTGGCTTCACCGTCCAACCCCACAGGCACCTCGATTCACCCCGACGAACTTCGCCGCATCCACCACCTGGTGCAGGCCCGAGGCGGCATCACCCTGATCGATGAAATCTACCTGGGTCTCAGCCATGACGACGCCTATGGCCAGAGCGCATTAGCGATCAGCGACGACATCATCAGCATCAACAGCTTCAGCAAATACTTCAACATGACGGGCTGGCGGTTGGGCTGGTTGGTGGTGCCCGAACCTGTGGTGCCGGTGATAGAGCGATTGGCGCAAAACCTGTTCATCTGCCCGAGCACCATCGCGCAACATGCAGCACTGGCCTGTTTTGAGCCAGACACGCTGGCCATTTATGAACAGCGCCGCGCCGAGTTCAAAGCCCGCCGTGACTTTTTTATACCCGCCTTGAACGCACTCGGGCTGACCATCCCCGTCATGCCCGACGGCGCTTTTTACGCCTGGGCAGACTGCTCAGCCCTTTGTCAACGACTGGGCCTCAAAGACAGCTGGGACTTTGCCTTTGCCGCCCTGCACCAAGCCCATGTGGCCATCACGCCGGGGCGCGACTTTGGCCAAGCCGAAACTGCCCAATTTGTGCGATTTTCAACCGCCAGTTCCATGGGCGAATTGCAGACCGCCATTGCGCGCTTAAATCACTGGCTGCACTGAACATGGCCTTTCAATTTCCCGTTCGCATTTATTGGGAAGACACGGATGCCGGCGGCATCGTGTTCTATGCCAATTACCTCAAATTTTTTGAGCGCGCCCGCACGGAGTGGTTGCGCTCGCTGGGCATTGAACAACAAGCCCTCAAAAGCGAAGTCGGCGGCATGTTTGTGGTCAGCGAAACCAGTCTCAAATACCACCGCCCCGCCCAACTCGACAACCTGCTGACCATCACCGCCGAACTGGTCGAAGCCGGTCGCGCCACCCTCACGCTGCGCCAGCAAGCGCTGATTGAAGTCCCGAGCCTGGCACCCCAGTTGCTGGCAGAAGGCATGATCCGCATTGGATGGGTCGACAGCAACACACTCAAACCCGGCCGCATTCCAGCCACGATTTTGAAAGCACTCAAGCCATGAACCAAGACATGTCCATCGTCGCCCTGGTCCTGCACGCCAGCTTTGTGGTGCAGGTGGTGATCGTGATACTGCTCACCATTTCGATTGCCAGTTGGTCGGCCATCATCCGCAAACTCATGGCCATCAAGCGCATCAAAGAACTCAACGAAGAGTTTGAGCGCGTGTTTTGGTCGGGCACCAGCTTGAATGAGTTGTTCACCGGCGCCAACCAGAACGTCAAAATTTCGGGCCCCATGGAGCGCATTTTTGCCAGCGGCATGCGCGAGTACCAAAAACTGCGCGAGCGGCGCATTTCGGATGCAGGCACCTTGCTGGACGGTGCGCGCCGCGCCATGCGCGCCAGCCTCCAGCGCGAAATGGACATGGCTGAATCGCAATTGGCGTTTTTGGCCACCGTCGGCTCCATCTCGCCTTACATCGGCTTGTTTGGCACAGTCTGGGGCATCATGCACGCCTTCACCGGCCTGGCCAGTTTGCAACAAGTGACCTTGGCCACCGTCGCCCCGGGCATTGCCGAAGCGCTGGTGGCCACGGCCATTGGCTTGTTCTCGGCCATTCCGGCGGTGATCAGCTACAACCGTTTTGCGCATGACGTGGACCGCATTGCCATCAAGCTGGAAACCTTCATTGAAGAGTTCTCCAACATTTTGCAGCGCAATCTGGGTGCGCAGTCCACTACTTCGGCCTCTGGCCACTGACAGGGGGCGGGCATGGCATCGGTCAGTTCACGCGGTAGAGGTCGCCGCACGATCAACGAAATCAACATGGTGCCCTTCATCGATGTGATGTTGGTGCTGTTAATTATTTTCATGGTCACTGCGCCCATGATCACTCCCAGCATGGTCGACCTGCCCAGCGTAGGCAAAGCCGCCAAGCAACCCGACAAAGTGGTACAAGTCGTGATCCAAAAAGACGATGGCATCGAGCTGGTGAGCGAGGGCAGCACTGTCAAACAATCCTTGGGCACGATTGCCGGTGCTGTGAAAGCATCGATTGCCAAAGGCATTGAGCCCGGTGATGCGGCTGTGGTCATCAGCGCAGACCGCAACGTCAAATACGAAACGGTGGTCAAAGTCATGGACACCTTGCAGCGCGCCGGCGTTCAACGTGTGGGCCTGTCGGTGCAACTGGCCCCCTGAATCTCTTCATGCAAGACAAAGAACGCAACAGCTTTCAACCGCCCCGACCGGGCGGCAGCTGGCGATCTTTTGCGTTGGCTTTGTTGGCGCACGCCCTGCTGCTGGCCGCCCTGACGTGGGGCATTGGCTGGAAAACCCAACCCGATAACAATCTTTCCGTCACCGCTGAATTGTGGTCAGGCGTGCCGCGTGAGGCCGCACCCCGCTTGCAAGAGCCCGCAGAAACGACAACCCCTCCCGAGAAACAAGCTGAACCTGCGCCAGAACCTCAACCCCAGCCCAAGCCCGAACCCATACCGCAAGCACGGCCACCCCAGCCAGTCTCCAAACCGGAGCCTGCGCGGCAAGACGCTGAGATTGCGTTGAAAAAAGAAAAAACCGAGCGAGAGAGAAAACAACGCGAAGACAAACTGCGCGAAGACAAAGCCAAAGCGCTGAAAGACAAAGAACAAAAAGCCAAGGCTGACAAACTCAAAGAAGAAGAGAAAGAGCGCGAAAAGAAAAAGATGGCCGACAAAGCCAAAAAAGAAGCGCAAGACAAAGTCGAAGAAGAAAAACAGGCCGAAGCCAATCGCCAAGCCAACATCCGGCGTATGCAGGGCATGGCCGGAGCCAGCGGTGACGACAACGCCAAAGGCACCGCCCTCAAAGCTTCCGGGCCTTCTGCCAGTTATGCTGGGCGGATACGTGCGCGCATCAAGCCCAATATCGCCTTCAATGACGATGTCGAAGGCAACCCCAAAGCCGAAGTGGAAGTGCGCGTCGCCACCGACGGCACCATTGTGAGCCGCAAACTCATTCAGACCAGTGGCAACAAGGCCTGGGACGACGCAGTGCTGAAAGCCATCGACAAAACCGGCAACTTGCCCCGGGACACCGATGGCCAAGTTCAGCCCGTCATGGTCATCAGCTTCAGGCCAAAAGATTAAACCGCACGCAGCTCACTCATAGGCAATGACCGCCTTACCGCCTTCGGCCTGCGCCATCCAGCTGGCCAAGGCTGCGTCTGTCGGGAAAAATTGAGCCTGGTCGCCCAGTTGGATTTCGGCTGATGCGCCCACGCCCATGTCCTTACCTACGCCTAGGCCCTGGCCGTGACGCGACAAACTCAAGCGGACAGGCAAGCCACGAATCAATTCACCTTGGTCGGTCATCACCCGCTGCGCCGGAAATTCTTTGACCAGGCGCGCAATCTCCGGGGTACGGCCGTTGACCGCCACGCGCAGGTATTTGCCAAAGCGGCAGCGCGCGGTGGGCAGGTCCCAAATCTGCTCCATCTTGAGTCGAAAGCCACCCGAGAAGCGGTCGGCCTGCATTTTGGCCATGACGATCACAAGTTCATCGTCTTTCAAAATATGCCGTGTGCTGTTGATCAAATTTTCATCCGCGGTGGCTTCCATCACGCCCGATTTGTCATCGAGTTTGAAAATGGCCACTTTACCGCGTTGGCCGTTGATGATGCGGATGTCGCTCACAATGCCCGCCAGCAATTGCGGCTCGCGGCTGTCGATCAAGTCGTCAATTTTGCGCCGGGCAAACTGGCGCACTTCGCGCTCGACCGCATCAAACAGATGACCTGACAGGTAAAAACCCACAGCGGTTTTCTCGAAGGTCAGTCGCTCTTTGATGCCCCATGGCATCATCTCCACCAGGTCGGGCTCTTGGGTGCTGGAGCCGTGATCGTCATCGCCCATCATGTCGAACAAGCCGCCTTGGTTGGCGTTGGCGATCGATGCTGTTGCAAAGTCAAAAGCCCGGTCAATCGAGGCCGACAAGGCGGCACGGTTCATCTGCAAAGAATCAAAGGCACCGGCTTTGATCAAAGCTTCTACCGTGCGTTTGTTCAAGCGACTGCGGTCCACGCGCAAACAAAAATCAAACAAACTCTTGAAAGCGCCGCCTTCTTCGCGGGCTTTGACAATGGCCTCAATCGCTTGTTGACCGGTGCCCTTGATGGCCCCCAAACCATAGCGAATGATCTTGTCCGATACCGGCTCAAAACGATGACGACCCCGATTCACGTCAGGCGGATCGAAACTCAAGCCGAACTTCAAAGCGTCTTCGTAAAGCACCTTGAGTTTGTCGGTGTCGTCCATTTCCACTGTCATGTTGGCGCAGAAAAACTCCGCGGTGTAATGCACCTTGAGCCAACCGGTGTGATAGGCCAACAAAGAGTAAGCCGCAGCATGTGACTTGTTAAAGCCATAGCCCGCGAACTTTTCCATCAGGTCAAAAACTTCGTCGGCCTTGTCCTGCGCGATGCTGTGTGTGGCCAAGGCACCAGCGCGAAATTTTTCGCGGTGCTCGGCCATTTCTTCGGCTTTTTTCTTGCCCATGGCGCGGCGCAACAAGTCCGCGCCACCCAGTGAATAGCCGCCCAGAATCTGGGCCGTCTGCATCACCTGCTCTTGGTAAACCATGATGCCGTAGGTCTCGGAAAGCATCTCGGCCACGGCAGGATGCGGATACTGCACTTCTTCGCGGCCGTGTTTGCGCGCCACAAAGCTCGGAATCAAGTCCATCGGCCCTGGGCGGTACAAGGCGTTCAGGGCAATCAGGTCTTCCAGGCGGCTGGGCCGCGCATCGCGCAACATGCCTTGCATGCCGCGACTTTCAAACTGGAACACCGCTTCGGTTTTGCCATCGGCAAACAGCTTATAGGTGGCGGCATCGTCCAGTGCGATGTCTTCATAAGCGAAGTCCTCTTGGCCCTTGTGCCGCGAGACAATGAAATCGCGGGCAATCTCCAAAATAGTGAGTGTGGCCAAGCCCAAAAAGTCGAACTTCACCAAGCCGATCGACTCCACATCGTCTTTGTCGTACTGACTCACCGCCGAGGTGCTGCCTGGCTGTTGGTACAAAGCACAAAAGTCAGTCAACTTGCCCGGCGCAATCAGCACGCCGCCCGCATGCATGCCGACGTTGCGGGTCAAGCCTTCGAGCTTTTGCGCCAACTCCAAGAGGGTTTTAACGTCGTCCTCTTTGGCCAAACGTTCGGCCAAAATCGGCTCGGCCTCAATGGCCCCAGCGATGGTGATGTGCTGGCCCGGCTTGTTGGGTATGAGTTTGCTGATGCCGTCACAAAAGGTGTAGCTCATGTCGAGCACGCGGCCCACATCGCGGATCGCTGCACGGGCGGCCATGGTGCCGAACGTCACGATCTGGCTGACCGCATCGCGACCGTATTTGTCTTTGACGTATTCAATCACGCGGTCGCGGTTGGCCTGGCAAAAGTCAATGTCAAAGTCGGGCATGGAGACCCGCTCGGGGTTCAAAAAACGCTCGAACAGCAAGTTGTATTGCAACGGATCCAGGTCGGTGATTTTGAGGGCATACGCGACCAAAGAACCTGCGCCGGAACCGCGGCCCGGCCCCACCGGGCAGCCGTGGGTTTTGGCCCATTGAATGAAGTCCCCCACAATCAAAAAGTAGCCGGGGAAACCCATTTTCAAAATCGTGTTGAGCTCGAACGCCAAGCGCTCGACGTAGCGCTGACGCTGTGCGTCGCGTTGGGCATCGTCGGGGTACAAATGGCGCAAGCGCTCTTCGAGCCCCTCTTGCGACACATGGCGAAAATAGTCTTCGACCGACATGACCACACCCTCAACGGGTGGAATCGGAAAGTTGGGCAACTGCGGCTTGCCCAGCACGAGCGTGAGGTTGCAACGCTTGGCAATTTCAAGGGTGTTGGCCAAAGCACTGGGCACATCGGCAAACAAGGCGCACATTTGCGCCACTGTTTTGAAATACTGGTGGCTGGTGAATTTGCGCACCCGCCTTTGATTGCCCAGAATCTCGCCTTCGGAAATGCAGACCCGGGCTTCATGCGCTTCGTAATCGTCTTCTTGCAAAAACTGCACCGGATGGGTGGCCACCACCGGCAGATTCAAGCGCGCGGCCAAACGCACAGCGCCTGCGACCTGTACCGCATCTTCGGGTCGACCGGCGCGTTGCAACTCCAGATAAAACCGGTGCGTGAAGATCGAAGCTAATTGCAAGGCCACTTCGGCAGCGCGGGACTCATCGCCCTGCACCAACGCCTGCCCGACCGGCCCAGCCTGCGCACCGGACAACAAAATCAAACCCTCTGACAATTCTTTGAGCCAAGCCCACTTGACCACGGCTTGCGCTTTGACAATATTTTGCGTCCAGGCCCGGGCCAGCATTTCAGACAAGTTCAGATAGCCTTGGGTGCTTTGCACCAACAGCAGCACCCGCGAAGTGGAGGTGAGCTCGGCACCCAAGCCCTCTAAGAAAATCTCGGCCCCAATCAGCGGCTGCACGCCTTGGCCCCGGGCTTCCTTGTAAAACTTAACGGCACCAAAAATATTGCTCAAATCGGTGATGGCCAAGGCGGGCAAACCGTCGGCGGCGGCGGCCTTGATCACCTCGTCAATGCGGCAGGTGGAATCGACCACAGAAAATTCGGAATGGAGGCGAAGATGGGCAAACATAGGTGGATTGTAGAAGCGCGCATCGGGATTCTGGCCCTCACGGCAAGTAGTTTTCTACAATAGCGCCTGTGAACGATATCCTCAATATTTCTTCTTACAAATTCATTCCGCTGACCGACACCTTGGCCTTGAGGGACACCTTGGCTGCCCGAGCCGTGTCCTTAGGACTGAAAGGCACTGTTTTGTTGGCCGAAGAAGGGATCAATCTGTTTTTGGCCGGCCCCGCCCAGGCTGTGCGCAGCTTCATCAGCCAACTGCAAACCGATGCACGGTTTGCCGACATGGCGCCCAAAGAGAGCTGGTCAGCCAGCCAGCCGTTTCGCAAGATGCTGGTCAAGGTCAAGGGCGAGATCATCCGCATGAACCACCCCGCGATTCAGCCTGCGCAAGGACGTGCGCCCGCTGTCGATGCGCCAACTGTCAAACGCTGGCTGGACCAAGGTCATGACGACTTGGGCCGTCCCGTGGTCACCCTGGACACACGCAACACCTACGAGGTGGACGAAGGCACATTTGCAGGCGCGATCGACTGGCGTTTGAACAAGTTCACCGAGTTCCCGGCCGCCCTGCAGGCGCACCAGGCTGAGTTGGCAGACAAAACCGTGATCAGTTTTTGCACCGGCGGCATCCGCTGCGAAAAAGCCGCCATTTACATGCGCGAGTCCGGCCTGCCCCATGTCTACCAGCTCGAGGGCGGTATTTTGAAATATTTTGAAGAAACCGGTGGCGCGCACTTCGAGGGCGACTGCTTTGTGTTTGACGAACGCCGCGCTCTGGCGGCTGATTTGCGCACGGTCGGGATCGGCCCCGGTTAGGGGTCAAAACCGCTCGTCGCGCAGCACGTGTAAAACATCCGAGTGAAATTCGCGGCCGTACAAAATGAGCACCACCAAAGCGGTGGCGGCGATCAGGGCCAAGGGTGAAAAAAACCAAGCCATCGCGGCAAATGAAAAATAATAGGCGCGCAAGCCGTCGTTGAAGGTCTCGGCGGCGGCGCCTACCAGAGCGCCTGCCCTGTCGGCAATTTCTTTTCGGTCATGTAAGCCGTCCTCAAATTCTTGGGCCGGGGGCATGGCGCCGATCACCAAGGCTACAAAGGTGTATTGCCGCATCGACCATGAAAAGCGGAAAAAGGCATACACAAAAACACCGAGCAAAACCAGGATCTTGAACTCAAACACAAACATCGGTGTTTGGGTGACAAAGGGGATGTCACGCACCAACTCGGCGGCTTTGTCGGTGGTGCCCATCAAGGCCAGCAAACCGCCAATGATGATGATCGTGGTGGAAGAAAAAAACGAAGGCGTATGGGACAGGTTTTGTGTGATCAAGCCATCCAGCATGCGCGGATCACGGGCTGTAGCTTGCAGCATCCACAGGGCGCGGTAACGGTTGGTGGTGGCAATCAAAGAGCGCTCGTGTCGGCCCCAGTATTTGGCAAACAGTGCATAGCCGATCCACATGGCAAAAAAGCAACCCAAGGCCAACCAGTCGACCAAGGGCAAAAGGGTGATGATTTTCATGCCCCCATGGTACCCACATGCGGTACGCCGGGGACATTCATCAGATCAAGGCCGGGACAATCAGCCGCTTCATCAGCCGCGCAATTTGGCTGCAACAGCCGCCACGCGCTCGCCATAGGCTTTGCCTGTGTCCAAGTCACTTTGCGGAATGTCTTGCGCCGGGCTGGTCGGGCCGACTTGGGCCATCAAACCGGAGTTAGAGCCCAAGCGGTTGGTGGTGCCGTCGTTCATGGCCGGTTGGCCGACCCAAACCATGGCTTGTTGCATGGCCAGCGTGATGAAGTATTGGAGGGTCGACAACTTGTCGCCACTCGGGCTGGCCGAAATGGTGAAGCCGCCCGCGACTTTGTCTTTCCAAGCACTGGTGAACCAGCGCTTGGAGGTGGCGTCGGCGAATTTTTTGAACTGCCAAGACGCCATGCCCATGTAAGTGGGTGAGCCAAAGATGATGGCGTCTGCAGCGTCCAAGGCTTCCCAGTCGGCATCGGTGATGTTGCCGTCGGCATCGATGGCGATGATTTGGGCGTTGGCGCCTTGGGCCACAAACTGGGCAACGCGTTGGGTGTGGCCGTAGCCTGAGTGGTAAATGACGATGGTTTTAGCCATGAGAGAACTCCTTGAGGTTTGAGAAAAGAAATGGATTCCCGCCAGCGCGGGAATGACAGGGATTAATTTGCAGGAATGAACATCACGCTGAAAGGTCGAACACCAAGACTTCGGCGTTGTGACCTTGGTTCAGGGTCAACAGGCTTTCGCCTTCGATCAATGCCGCGTCACCGCCTTGCAGTGCGTGGCCATTGACCTGCAATTGACCTTGGATCACATGCACATAGGCTTTGCGGGCGGGGTTCAGGGGCAGCGTGGCTGACTCTGCACCGTCTAAAAGGCCGGCGTACAAAGCGGCGTCGGCGTTGATCTTGACGGCATGGCCCTCGCCTTGGGGCGAGGCCACCAGTTGCAACTGCCCGCGTTTGGCGTTGAGAGGCACTGTTTTTTGTTCATAACTGGGCTCAATGCCTGACACATTGGGCTGGATCCAGATTTGCAGAAAGTGGGTTTGCGCACCTTCGGCATGGTTGAATTCGCTGTGCATCACGCCTTTGCCGGCGCTCATGCGTTGCACATCGCCTGGCGGAATACCCTTCACGTTGCCCATGCTGTCTTTGTGGGCCAGGTTGCCCGACAGCACGTAGCTGATGATTTCCATGTCGCGGTGGCCGTGGGTGCCAAAACCGGTGCCCGGTGCAATGCGGTCTTCGTTGATGACCCGCAGATTACCCCAGCCCATGTGCGCCGGATCGTGGTAACCCGCAAAAGAAAAACTGTGAAATGACTGGAGCCAACCATGGTCTGCAAATCCACGATCGCCACTGGTACGCAATGTCAACATCTTGAGCTCCTTGGTTCAGAAACCTGAATTTAGCGCCAGCAGGCCACAAAGACATGCACAAACATTGCCGTTTACATTCAAATATTTTGAATTAAAATTAACATTACATGCAAAATCCTCGCGATATATTGACGCCCGAAGCCTTGGCCATGCTGCAAACCATTGGCAGCAGTGGCAGTTTCGCAGCGGCGGCGCGCGTGTTGGGTTTGGTGCCCAGCGCCCTGACTTACCGGGTGAGGCAAATCGAAGACACCTTGGACGTGCTCCTGTTTGACCGCAGCGCCAAGCAAGCGCAACCCACCGCGGCGGGACAAGCCTTGCTGCAAGAAGCGGGACGACTTTTGAGCGATGTGGATGCGGTCGCCAACCGCGTCAAGCGCGTGGCCACAGGCTGGGAGGCGGTGCTGACGGTGGCCGCCGACAGCATCATCTCGCGCACCGTGTTGTTGGAGTTGTGCGAGGCCTTTTTGGCCCTGAAGTCGCCCACCCAACTGCGCTTGCGGTATGAAACTTTATCGGGCACCTTGAACGCTTTGACCTCCGGCCAAGCCGACTTGGCCATCGGCGTGATCGGCCAGAACGGTTTGACGGCCGATATCCAACATCAAGCCTTAGGGCCTGTCGAATTTGTCTTCGCAGTGGCCCCTCATCACCCTTTAGCCGCTGCGCCAGAGCCTTTGAGCGAAGATTTGCGACAGCAACACCGGGTTGTGGCAGTCGCCGACTCGGTGCCGCGCGGCAGTGGCTTGAGTATGGGTTTGTTGGGCGGGCAGGATGTCTTTACCGTGCCCGACATGCAAAGCAAACTGGAAGCGCAATTGCGCGGTTTGGGCGCAGGATTTTTGCCCTTGAGCATGGCCCTGCCCTTCATCCATTCGGGCCGCCTGGTCGCCAAAGAAGTGAGCCATGCACGACGTATTGGGGAAACCCATTACGCGTGGCGAAACAGCCGCAAATCCACGCTCGGCAAGGCCTTGGGGTGGTGGTTAGCGCAACTCCAGAGCGAAACAACACAACGCGCATTGCTGCAACCCCACTATCGCGTGTAGAGTAGATGCATGACAAAACATTTCGCCATCATCGGCGCCGGTATAGCCGGCATGACCTGTGCACGCACGTTGGCGCAAGCCGGACACCCAGTGACTGTGTTTGAAAAGAGCCATGGTGTGGGTGGGCGCATGAGCACCCGTGAAACACCGTTTGGCGGTTTTGACCACGGCGCTCAGTACTTCACTGTGCGTGACACGCGTTTTGAACAAGCCCTGCAAACCGCACCCGGCGTGTGCAAGCCTTGGAGCGCCAACGCGGTACGCGTTCTGGACGCCATGGGCCGATTGGTCGAGGCGGCTTTGCCCCACCGCGAAAAACACTGGGTCGCCAAGCCTGGCATGAACGCCCTGGTCAAAGCCTGGGCGCAGCCATTGCAAGGTCAGATCCACACCGGCACCCGTGTGATGCGCATCCAACGCGACGCGCTGAACAAAAAACAATGGCAACTGCAAACCGATGGCGCCGAGGACTCTCACCATGTGTTCGGTGGTTTTGATGGCGTACTGATGGCCATTCCGCCGCTGCAAGCCCAAGAGTTGCTTACAACGTCCAAGCTGGCCCCGGCCATGGCCAAGCAGCTCGACAAAGTGCAGATTGCGCCTTGCTGGACACTGATGGCGGCCTTTCCGCATGCGGCACAGCCCATCACCTTGGGGCCGCAATGGAATGCCGCCCGCAGCAACCACCACCGCGTGGCTTGGCTGTCAAGGGAGTCGTCCAAGCCCGGGCGCAATCAAACTGAGCGTTGGACCATTCAGGCCAGCGCCGCTTGGTCGCAAGAGCACCTGGAAGATGCGCCTGAGCGCGTACAAGCCAAATTGCTCAAAGCGTTTTCTGAAATCACCGGCATCCGCGCCACACCGGCCCATGCCGACGTCCACCGCTGGCGCTATGCCAAAACCCTGCAAACACTCGGCCAAAGCCACCTGTGGGATGCTGCGCTGCAACTGGGCATTTGTGGTGACTGGTGCTTAGGCCATCGGGTCGAAGACGGCTTTGTGTCCGGCCTGGAGCTCTCGCTGGCTGTGGCCTCAGCGGCCTGATTTTTGGGCAACTGGGCAGCAGGGTGGCGGGTACGACGTATTGGGGCCGCTTTGCCCCCTCCCCCACCGGCCCCTTGCATGCGGGCTCCTTGGTGGCGGCACTCGCCAGTTGGCTGCAGGCGCGTGCGCATGGCGGGCAATGGCTGATCCGCATCGAGGACGTCGACACCCCCCGCTGCGTGCCTGGGGTTGAATCGATCATCCTGAATCAACTGGCCGCCTGCGGCTTGCACAGCGACGGCCCTGTCCTCAGGCAGTCTGAACGGTCCACGCACTATCAAACAGCCCTCGACCGCTTGGGGGTGCAAGGCTTGGCTTACCCCTGCGCCTGCACCCGCAAAGAAATTGAAGCAGCGCAAACTCACCCTTTGACAAGGCACAGCGCAGCGGTCTACCCGGGCACCTGTCGCCAAGGTTTAAACGGCAAACCCGCCAGAGCATGGCGCTTGAACGTGGGCGCGGTGATGGACCACTTCAAGCTGCCGGTAACCACCGCTTGGCATGACGCGTTGTCAGGCCAACAAACGCAAAATGTGGCCGCCGAGGTGGGTGATTTTGTGTTGCGGCGCGCCGATGGCTTATGGGCTTACCAATTGGCGGTGGTGGTGGACGACGCCGCACAAGGCATTACCCATGTGGTGCGGGGCGCTGATTTGACCGACAACACGGCGCGCCAAATCGTGCTGCAAAAGGCGCTCGGCCTGCCAACGCCCCATTACCGTCACACGCCCTTGGTCATGGCCGAGGATGGCGAAAAACTCTCCAAACAAAACGGTGCGCAGGCTTTGGATTTGTCCAACCCTTTGGCTGCACTCAACGCAGCAGCCGCTGTTTTGGACCTGCCTGCGCAATCTGGGGCGATAGCATCCGCCTTGGCCCGTTGGGTCCAACTGACGCGGCAAGGCTGAGCCTCTACAATGCGGGCTTTGCTTGCCCCGCTTCGTGCATGACCTCTCCCAATCCGGCCACCGAATAGACATCTGACATGGCCACAGACACCAACATACCCCCCGATCCCGCCGCGCCCCGCAAAGGCCCGCCGCCCGACGTGTATTTGCGCACGGTCAAAAGTTACGTGCTGCGTGCGGGCCGCACCACCATCGGTCAGGCCAAGGCCTATGAAGTTTATGGTCCCACCCACCTCTTGAACTTCACCCCACAAGCGCTGGACACCGCTGCCGCCTTTGGCCGTGTGGCCCCTGTGATTCTGGAAATCGGTTTTGGCATGGGCGAGGCTACGGCGCACATTGCCAAGGTGCGCCCGCAAGACAATTTTTTAGGCTGCGAAGTGCACGAAGCAGGTGTGGGCGCTTTGCTCAAACGGATTGGCGAACACGCTCTGCACAACCTGCGCATCTTGCGGCACGACGCGGTCGAGGTCATCGACCACATGCTCCCCGAAGGCAGCTTGGACGGGGTGCATATTTTCTTTCCAGACCCTTGGCACAAAACCAAACACAACAAACGCCGCTTGATTCAGGCGGGGTTGGTCCACAAACTGGCACTGCGCCTCAAGCCCGGCGGCTATTTGCATTGCGCCACCGACTGGCAACCTTATGCCGAGCAAATGCTGGAAGTGATTGGCGCAGAGCCCTTGCTGCGCAACACCGCCACGGCAGGCCATGGCTTTGCCGAGCAACCTGTGTACCGGCCCCTGACCAAATTTGAAAACCGAGGCCTCAAGCTCGGCCATGGGGTGTGGGATCTCGTGTTCCAACGGGTTTAGACCATGCAGATACCGACACGCAACGGTGTGGGCCCCAGTTGCGTGTCATTGCCCGCGGGACCTTGGCCGACGCTGCTGGACTTTCTGGTTGAGCGCATGCCGGGTATTTCACGCCATGAATGGCTTCACCGCCTGAACCACCAAGAGGTTCTCGATGAGATGGCCCAACCCGTGCATGCGGATGACCATTACCGGCCCTTCACCAAGCTCTTTTATTACCGCCACATTGACAACGAAGCAGCGTTGCCCAACTCTGCCCGGATTTTGTTTGAAGATGACCATCTGCTGGTGGCCGACAAACCGCATTTCATGCCGGTCACGCCGGCGGGGCGTTATGTGCAGCAAAGCCTGCTGGTGCAACTCAAGCAATTAACCGCCAACGACAAGCTGGTGCCCCTGCATCGCATTGACCGCGAAACAGCGGGGCTGGTGCTGTTGGGCAAACGCGTGCAAGACCGAGACGCCTACCACGCGCTGTTTCGCGACAAACACATCCGCAAGGTCTACCACGCGGTCGCGGCATTTGATCCTGAAGTGGCATTGCCCCGCATTCACATGAGCCGCCTGGAGGCAGGCTCGCCTTTTTTTCGAATGCAGGAAGCAACCGGCCAGCCCAACAGCGAAACCCGTATCAGCCTGCTCAAGTCAGAGGGCCAGCGCGCGCTGTACCAACTCGAACCGGTCACCGGCAAACGCCATCAATTACGGGTCCACATGCTCGCACTGGGACTGCCTCTGGAGGGCGATTTGTTTTACCCCAACGTGCTGCGCGGGCCTGATGAAGCTGAGGACTTCAGCCAGCCCTTGCAGTTGCTGGCGCACAGCGTGATGTTCACCGACCCCCACACGGCACAGGTCCGCTCATTCAGCAGTCAGTTGGCTTTGTCCATCACGCCGTGATTTTGTACATTACGCCTTGATTTCGCGCGCGGTGATGGTGTACTTGAAGCTGTCGGGCGCGTAAGAGTCCAAGCGCCCTTCGCTGGTTTCAGCCACCGGGTACATCAAAAA
>Ga0114962_10001831_pt1 | contig 18158 bp, 12 predicted proteins | sample C_130820_MF_Meta_FD_87017 | JGI IMG/M metagenome (GOLD analysis project Ga0114962, IMG submission 87017) | Freshwater microbial communities from Lake Croche, Canada to study carbon cycling - C_130820_MF_MetaG | ecosystem: Environmental > Aquatic > Freshwater > Lake | place: Lake Croche, Canada...
CAATAATACAGGTTAAATATACTGATTATCAATTAAATAACAAAGTTTTTATTCTGGTTTTTTAAGCAAAAAAGAGGCTGTCCTTTTGAGACAGCCTCTTTTTATTAGTTTAAAACTCCATCCGAGTGGTATCTACCTTCCTTATAGATTTGTACTTTTAATAAGATTCCATCTGAATCATAGACATAAAGTTTCCCGTCAAATAATCGACCATCTTTGAAGATACCATCTTGGTAGATGTCCCTATTTTTATTATAAACTTTATTGTATCCGTTAGGATTAAATTTACCACCGTTATCTTGTACAATTGGCGAAACAACAGGTTTAGATGTAACTTTAGATGCACCAGGATCTTCCACATTCACCATTGGTCGAACAGGTTCTTTTTTCACGACACCACCTTCATCGACACCGCCATCTGCGTTAAATGTGATAATTTCTTTAATATCCCCATTCGGGTAATAACGTGTTGCTTTCCCTGTTGGCTTCCCATTATTGGAGATATATACAAATTCTTCTTGTCCGTTTGCATAGTAATAGGTTACTTTCCCTTCTTCTTTTCCAGAAGGATTGTATTTAGCAATGTATTCCAATTGCCCATTTTCATGAAAACGTTTTAAGGTATCTAGATATAAATCACGTTCAAAACGACCATCTTCTTTTACTTTCCCATTTTCATAGTACTTGGTATAATTGCCTTTTGGTCGGTTGTTTTCGTATTCCCCTTTTAATTTTGGCGTTTTTCCATCGGTGTGGTATTTAATCCAAACACCTTCTTTACGATCATCTTGATAATCACCTTCTTCTACTTTTCCTTCTTCTGGAAAACCAGTACCTGGTCTATCTTTACCGAAATAAATCCAATGTCCTTGTTTTTTTCCTTGATCGTCTTTTTTATTGATTTTTTGCGCAAATGTTACACCACTAAAAAACACCATACATAGCATGCATAGTTTAAGGAAAAAGGAATTTGTTACTTTAAAATGAATCATGTAACGTTAAAATCTCAAAACTTTAATTAACAAATATATTAATTTAACTTAGAAGGGTCAACATTTTCGAGCATCGTTTCTACCATCGCCTTCAAATCGTACTTTTCTTTCCAGCCCCAATCGTGTTTAGCAGCAGAGTCGTCAATCGAATCTGGCCAACTATCCGCGATAGCTTGACGAAAATCTGGATTGTACTTCATCTTAAATGTAGGCAATTTTTCTTGAATAGCAAGCGCTAATTGTTTCGGGGTGAAAGAAATCCCTGCTAAATTGTAGCTAGATCTGATTTTGACATTTTCTTTTGGTGCATCCATCAACTCAATAGTAGCACGAATAGCATCTTGCATATACATCATTGGAAGTGCACTATCTTCATTTAAAAAGGAAGTATATTCCCCTGTTTTTTTTGCGTGATAAAAAATATCAACTGCATAATCCGTTGTTCCACCACCTGGTAAACTTGTATAAGATATTAAACCAGGATAACGAATGGAACGAACATCTACACCAAATTTACTGTAATAATATTCACACCAACGTTCCCCGGCTAATTTAGATATGCCATACACCGTTGTAGGTTCCATGATAGTATATTGTGGGGTTTCAACACGCGGAGTTGTAGGTCCAAATACCGCTATTGAACTTGGCCAAAATATTTTTTGGATTGCTCCTTCTTTTGCTAAATCTAAAATCGTAAACAATCCTTCCATATTTAGTTTCCAAGCAAATTCAGGATGTTTTTCCGCAGTTGCAGAAAGTAAAGCCGCTAATAAATATACGTCATCTGGTTTTTCTTTACGGATATAAGATTCTACATTTTCTTTATCTAATACATCCATTTTTACATATGGACCATTTTTTAGTGCATCTGTGCATTCTTCCTTTACATCCGCAGCAATCACATGATTTACACCATGTCTTTTGCGAAGTTCTAGTACTAATTCTGTACCAATTTGTCCTCCTGCGCCGATAACTAAAATTTTCTTCATGTTTTTTAACTAATGTAAGTCGCAAAAATAAAGGAAAATGTTCTTAAAACAATAAAAAACAGTGCGAATTATTTAGTACAGTTGGGGTTAAGTTTTATTCGAAGTTTTTCCTATTTATTTTTAGTCTATCCACAAATCAATTTGTAAATTTGTATGCATAACACGCTAAATTAAATCTAAAAATAAATTAACATGAGTGTATTAGTAGGTAAAAAAGCACCTCATTTTTCTGCTGGAGCAGTAATAAATGGTGGTGAAGTAGTTTCTGGTTTTTCATTAGACCAATATGTAGGAAAAAACCCAGTTGTTTTATTTTTCTATCCGAAAGATTTTACATTTGTTTGTCCTTCTGAATTACATGCTTTCCAAGCGAAATTAGCAGAGTTCGAAGCAAGAGGAGCAAAAGTTGTTGCTTGTTCTACAGACACAGAAGAGTCGCACTGGGGATGGTTACAAGTACCAAAAAACAAAGGTGGAATCGAAGGGGTAACTTACCCAATTATCGCTGACACTTCCAAAACCATTTCTGAATCTTATGGTGTTTTAGCTGGTGAATATGATTACGATGTAGATGGTAATTTATATGCTACTGGGCCAATGATCGCTTACCGTGGATTGTTTTTGATCGACAAAAACGGTGTTGTAATGCACCAATTGGTTAATAACTTCCCATTAGGAAGAAATGTGGATGAAGCACTTCGTATGGTAGATGCTTTACAATTCTTCGAAGAAAATGGAGAGGTTTGTCCTGCAAACTGGACAAAAGGAGACGAAGGGATGAAAGCTTCTTTTGATGGTGTTGCAGATTATTTAGCAAATCACTAATACCTGATTTTTTATTACGAAAGGTTGTTTCAATTTGAAACAACCTTTTTTTGTTTAACAAATTTTGGTGTAGAAGTTTTTATTTCCCAAATTATTGATTTACTAGAATAGCTTACTTTTGTCTAAATTTTCGGAATGAATTCGATAGATATTTTATTGATTATACCACTTATTTACGCTGCTTGGAAAGGGTTTAAGCATGGGTTAATCATTGAGGTATTTACCCTTTTGGCACTTTTTGTTGGAATATATGTTGGGATTCATTTTTCGGATTTTACGGCTGGTTTATTTCGGGACTATTTAGGATTGAATTCCAAATATTTGCCAATTCTTGCATTTACTATTACATTTTTAGCAGTGGGAGCGATGGTATTTTTCTTGGGTAAAACCATTGAAAAATTGATTAAGATTACAGCGCTCACACCACTGAATAAATTTGCCGGTGTATTTTTTTCACTGCTTAAGTATGTATACATGTTGAGTACTTTATTAGTGATTTTAGAGTCCTACGATGAAAAACTATCTTTTTTCCCAGCTAAAGTGAAACAAGAGTCTCTATTATATACACCGATATTAAAGGTTTCCACCACCACGATTCCCTCCTTAAAGGAAAGTGCAATTTTTCTTAAAAACGCGATGCAATCGGACACCTCGAGTTATACGGTTAATGACGTTCAACGTGCAAAATTTTTAGCAGATAGTTTAGGGATTGAAACTACGGATTCAATCGCATTACGAAATCTTTATTTTAGGTATGAAAAATAAGATTTTTATTCTTTTTTTATTCTTTTTTTCGTGTGCATTAAACGCCCAGCAATTACAATTTATGCATAAGTTGGATATTACGGAATTGGAATTGGATGTAGATAAGTTTGGTCCTTATCTTGGATTACAACAAGGAAAATTCTCCAGCATTGAATTTGGAGCAGAGTACCAACATAAGAATATTAAATGGATTCGTCCAACGACACATTCTGTGCATTTTGGTTTTAATTATAATTTTTCCAATAATTTACTCGGGTATGACTTAGGTTATTGGTATAAAGCTGGAAGATTAAATTTAACCTATGGTGCAAACGCAGTTTTCAGAACAGATTACACCCACAACGCAATAGGTATTGCACCAGTATTAGGGTATAAAATTGGGCAACTTCACATGCAAACAGGGTATAATTTTTTAAGTCGAGTAACTACAAATTTTCCGTGTAATACTTTTTTTATGACTTTTCGTTTTGTTTTGGTTCAATATCGTAATTTTAACTGGAAGAAGTAGTTGATTTATAATTGGTTATTTTATCTTATGTTAATTTGTAATGTTCTTATTATATGTTAGTTTTTAAATTTGGCGGAGCATCTGTAAAGAATGCGGATGCGGTAAAAAATGTCGCTAAAATCATTTCCTTATTTCCAAAAGACCAAAAATTAGTTGTTGTTTCAGCAATGGGAAAGACAACAAATGCAATGGAAGAAATTGTTGATGCCTTGTGGACAAAAAACAATGAATCGTTCCGTTATCTAGTGGATCAGGTCTACCAATTTCATGTTGATATTTGTTTAAAATTATTTCCGGGTCAACATGAACGTCTAAATACGTTTATCGATGGATTGTTTGAAAATTTATTAGCTAAATTCAAACAACCTATTTCTGAAAACTATGATTTTGTATACGATCAAGTTGTTTCTTTGGGAGAAATTCTCTCTACTAAAATTGTGGAGAGTTATTTATTAGAACAAACAGAAAAAGCCATTTGGTTAGATGCTCGTTTGTGTATTCGTACCGATAATACATATCGTAACGCTTCTGTAGATTGGCTTAAGACGCAAGAATTAATTTCAACAGCTGTTAAACCTTTATTAAAATCTTCCGACACTATAATTACCCAAGGTTTTATAGGCTCTACTACCGAAGGTTTAACTACCACCCTAGGTCGAGAAGGCTCTGATTATTCCGCTGGAATTTTCGCATATTGTTTAGAGGCAAAAAGCGTTACGATTTGGAAAGATGTTCCAGGAATGTTGAATGCTGATCCAAAGTGGTTTGATGCAACCATTAAATTGAATCAAATTTCTTTTCAAGAAGCGATTGAGTTGGCTTATTATGGGGCAACTGTAATACATCCAAAAACCATAAAACCGTTACAGAATAAAAATATTCCTTTGTATGTGAAATCCTTTATTGATCCATATGCGGAAGGAACCCAAATTTCTGCTTCGACTGAATTTGATCATTTAGTACCCTCATTTATATTTAAAATGGATCAAATAAAAGTGAGTATTATTCCAAAAGATTTTTCGTTTATCGCAGAAGAAAATTTAAGTCATTTATTTGAAGTTTTATCGCAAGCCGGTGTGCAAATTAATTTAATGCAGAACTCTGCTATTAGTTTTGATTTTGTAATTGACAATAAACAAAATGTGATCAAAAATTTATTTCAAATTTTAGAAAAAGATTTCGTTATTTCGGTTGAAGAAGGGTTTGAGTTGGTCACTATTCGTCATTATGACCAACAAACGATAGATCGTGTAACTGTTGACAAACAAATTATATTAACACAAAAATCCGAACAAACTGCTCGGATTTTGATGCGTTAAAACCAGTAGAGCAACAATGCTTTGTTGCTCTACTGGTTTTGAAACTTATTCTCCTAACACTAACTCTTGCGCCTCTGGTTTTCTCAATGCATCTTTGATTAATCCTTCTAATTCTAACATTAGTTCTGGATTATCGGATAAAATGGATTTAACAGAGTCTCTACCTTGACCTAATTTCGTTTCTCCGTAAGAGAACCAAGAGCCACTTTTTTTGATAATATTTAGATCTACACCTAGGTCGATGATTTCACCTACTTTAGAAATACCAGTACCATACATGATGTCGAATTCTGCTTTACGGAAAGGTGGAGCAACTTTGTTTTTAACCACTTTCACTTTTACACGGTTACCGATAACTTCTTCCCCATCTTTTAATTGTGTAGCACGACGAATATCTAAACGTACAGAAGCATAGAATTTTAATGCATTACCACCGGTTGTCGTTTCAGGGTTACCAAACATTACACCGATTTTATCACGTAATTGGTTGATGAAGATGCAAGAACATTTTGCTTTTGAAATTGAACCTGTTAATTTTCTGAGTGCTTTCGACATCAAACGTGCTTGAAGACCCATTTGTGAATCTCCCATTTCCCCTTCGATTTCTGCTTTTGGCGTTAATGCTGCGACAGAATCCACAACGATTAAATCAATTGCACCAGAACGAATTAAGTTATCTGCGATTTCTAAAGCTTGTTCTCCATTATCTGGTTGAGAGATTAATAAATTATCAATATCAACCCCTAAACGTTTTGCATAAAACTGATCGAACGCGTGTTCTGCATCAATAAATGCAGCGATACCACCGTTTTTTTGACATTCCGCAATAGCGTGAATTGCTAATGTTGTTTTACCGGATGATTCTGGTCCGTAGATTTCTACAATTCTTCCTTTTGGAAAACCATTTACTCCTAACGCAAGGTCTAAGGTTATGGAACCAGAAGGAATCACTTCTACTTCTTCGATTGGTGAATCACCTAATTTCATAACACTCCCTTTTCCGTAAGTTTTGTCTAACTTATCCATTGTAAGTTGAAGTGCTTTTAATTTTTCTAAGTTCACTTCTTTGTTTGCTTCTTTTGCCATGATCTTTATTTTTTAATTTGTTTTTACTGTTTAGTTCGCTTTTAGCGTTTCTTTTGACAAAGGTATGTGCAGTAAAACGTAATTTATTTATGTTCTACTATTTGTTGGAATAAATTTCTAAAATTTCCCGGGTATGGTCTTTTGTATTCGGTTTATCAATGATTCCGATGATTGTTCCTGCTTCGTTTACTATAAATGTAGTACGGTGAATCCCGTCATATTCTTTACCCATAAATTTTTTGTATCCCCAAACGCCATACGTTTCGATTACTTTGCGATCGGTGTCTGCTAATAAAGTAAAAGGTAGTTCATATTTTTCTATGAAACGTGTATGTAATTTTACATCGTCCATACTAACACCAATAATTTCGATTCCTTGTGCTTGAAGTTCAGTATAGTTATCACGCAGGTTACACGCTTGAGCTGTACAGCCAGGTGTTAAATCTTTCGGATAGAAATATAGAACAAACTTTTTTCCTGTTAATGTTGCCGATGAAAATGTATTTCCATGTTGGTCAATACTTTCGAATGCTGGCGCTTTGTCGTTTAATTTTAAATGTTTCATATGTTTTTAATTTTATTTCTAAAGGTTATATTGATTTCGCCTTTTGAGACTTTTATTTGATTTTCTACAGGGCTATTTCATGCTTATATTTTAAACAATTACGATTATTATTTAATCAAAATTAGAATTAATTTTTTAATCGACAAGAATAATGTCATTTTTTTCTTTCTAAATTATCCATAAAGTTGTCGATTTATTTTCTTTCGATTTTTATATTATTTTATTTTTTTGTTAATTGTTTGTTTTTCAAACTTTATTTTATATATTTGAATAAATCAATTTTAGCGATGAAACTTTTTATCATTACACTTTCTATTTTTCTTTCTGTTGGGTTGTTTGCACAATCGAATAGTAAAATCGTAGATAATGATGATATCTCTGTTTCTGTGTATCCTAATCCAGCTTCTGAATTTTTAAATATTAACGTTAAAGGAGGTTTAACGAAAGGTACCATTAAAATTTTCAGTGCATTGGGTACAGAAATTTTTGCAGATGAATTAGATAGCTTCAAAAAAATCGATTTATCTGACTTTAAAAATAATGTTTACATCGTAAATATTTATGCAAATGAAGTGTTAGTTCAAACTACTAGATTTGTAGTAAGACACTGATTTGTAGCTTTAAATTCTCTTTTTCCACCCTTTTTTTATTTCTTTTTTTTGAATCATTAATCCTCGATTTTTCTTACATTTGTTGTGAAAAATATCCAACAGATTATGGCAAAAATTCGCAAACAAGACGCTTTAGATTACCACTCAAGTGGTCGTCCAGGAAAAGTGCAAGTAATTCCTACAAAACCTTATGCCTCACCACGTGATTTATCTTTAGCATATTCACCTGGAGTTGCAGAACCATGTATTAAAATTGCTGAAAACGCTGAAGATGTTTATAAATATACAGCCAAAGGAAATTTAGTTGCTGTAATTTCGAATGGTACTGCTGTTTTAGGGCTTGGAAATATAGGGCCTTTGGCATCAAAACCTGTAATGGAAGGTAAGGGAGTTTTATTTAAAATTTTCGCAGACATCGATGTATTTGATATCGAAGTTGATGCATCTGATCCAGAATTATTTATTCAAACAGTGAAGGCAATTGCTCCTACATTCGGCGGAATCAATTTAGAAGATATTAAAGCACCTGAAGCGTTTGAGATAGAACGTCGTTTGAAAGAGGAATTGAATATTCCTATTATGCATGATGATCAGCATGGTACTGCGATTATTTCTTCTGCAGCTTTATTGAATGCGTTAGAGTTAGCAAACAAAAAAATCGGAGATGTCGTAATTGTTATTTCTGGAGCTGGTGCAGCCGCTATGTCTTGTGCTAAATTGTACATTTCTTTAGGTGCAGATGTGAAAAAAATATTCATGTATGATAGTAAAGGCTTATTACATGCAGGGAGAAAAGACTTAGAAGACAATAAGTTAATATTTGGTCAACATACAACTGGCGATAAATCTCTGGAAGAAATGTTTGTAAATGCAGATGTTTTTCTTGGTTTGTCGAAAGGAAATTTAGTTTCGAAAGAAATGATTGCTTCGATGGCAAAAGATCCAATTGTTTTTGCTTTAGCGAATCCGGAACCAGAGATTTCTTACAAAGATGCTGTTTCGGTGCGTAAAGATATCATTATGGCAACTGGTCGTTCGGACCATCCTAACCAAGTTAATAATGTGTTGGGGTTCCCATTCATTTTCCGTGGTGCATTGGATGTTCGCGCAACTACGATCAACGAAGAAATGAAGTTGGCAGCTGTAAAAGCGATTGCATCTTTAGCGAAAGAAACAATTCCGGAAGAAGTAATCGAAGCGTATGGGGATAAAACTATTTCTTTTGGTAGAGAGCAAATTATTCCAAAACCCTTAGATACACGTTTGATTTATTACGTGGCTCCTGCTGTTGCAAAAGCAGCTATGGACTCAGGGGTGGCACAAAATCCAATAAAAGATTGGGATGCGTATGAAATGGAATTAAAAAACCGTTTAGGATTAGATAATAAGTTATTACGAAATATTACCGTAAAAGCGCAAAGTAATCCAAAACGTGTAGTTTTCGCGGAAGCAGATAATTATAAAGTATTAAAAGCAGCGCAGTTTGCGAGTGAAGAAGCAGTTGCATTTCCAATACTTTTAGGAAGCAGAAAACGTATCGAAGCAATTATTAATGAATATGCCTTAGAATTTACCGAATTTGAAATTGTAGACCCAAAATCGGAAGAAGAACAAGAGCGTCGCATAGCATACGGAAAAGCATTCTTTGAAAAGCGTAAACGTAAAGGATTTACCGAATTTGAATCTATTCAAATCATGCGTGAACGAAATCATTTCGGTGCTATGATGGTAGAAACTGGTGATGCGGATGCTATGATTTCTGGAGCAACACGTAATTATAAAGATGTTGTTAGGCCTGCATTACAGACAATCGGCACACAAAAAGATGTAAAAACAATCGCTGGATTGTACATTTTGATGACCAAAAGAGGTCCTTTGTTCTTAGCGGATACGACTATAAACATGGATCCTACCGCGGAAGAAATTGCGGAAATCACAAATAACGTAGCGAAAACAATTCGTAAATTTAAAGTGATTCCAAAAATTGCTTTATTGAGTTATTCTAATTTCGGATCGTCTCCAGGGAAAGATTCAATTAAAATGGCGCAAGCAGTAGATATTCTCCATGAAAAATATCCGTCGCTTGTGGTAGATGGAGAGGTTCAAGCAAACTTTGCGTTAAACAACGATTTGATGAATGAGAAATTTTCGTTCTCATCGTTGGCAAATAAGCAAGTTAACACCTTGATTTTCCCTAATTTATCTTCTGGAAATATAGCGTATAAGTTGTTGCAGGAAATGATTGAAGGAGAGGCAATTGGTCCAATTTTAGTTGGTTTGAAAAAATCAGTGCATGTAGTTCAAATGGGTGCTTCTGTTCGTGAAATCGTTAACATGGTGAAGGTTGCAGTGGTAGATGCTCAAAACAAATAATAGATGATCGCGCACATAAACGGAAAATTAATAGAAAAAAATCCTACGACGCTAATTATTGATTGTAATGGTTTGGGCTATGAGGTGAAAATTTCATTAAATACATTTTCATCCATCGGTTCGGAAGAAGCGGTTAAGGTTTACACGCAATTTATAGTACGTGAAGATGCACAATTGTTGTACGGTTTTGCAACCAAAGAAGAACGCGACATGTTTAATCATTTAATTTCGGTATCTGGCATTGGTCCAAATACAGCGATGATTATGTTGTCCTCCTTGGTTCCGGAAGAAATAGCCCATGCAATTCAGGTAGAAGATGTACGTACGATCCAAAGTATCAAGGGTATCGGTGTGAAAACAGCACAAAGGGTAATTATCGATTTAAAGGATAAAATGGTGAAAATGAGTTTTTCCCCACAAATTTCTTCCACTGGACACAATACAAATCGATTTGATGCGTTAACTGCTTTGGTTTCTTTAGGATTTGATAAAAAGAATGCGGAAAAAGCGATTGAAAAGGTTAGTCAAGGCGATGAATCTGTAGAACAAATTATTAAAGGAGCCCTTAAAATTTTATAAACATTGAGTAAACGTATTAAGTGCTATATACAAGATTGTAGCAAGGTGATTATTATTACCTTGCTATCTTTGTTTTATGGCAGTTTGTTTGCCCAAGACTCTATTAAGCCCTTACCTTTTCCACTAAAGAAAACGTATGATCCTTCAGAAACAGCTCCTCAACGCTTTGATTTAGGAGATCCAAGCAAGGTAAATCAAACGATCGTTTATGATCCTATTTTACGCAAATACATATTCAAAGAAACATTAGGGGATTCTATAAAAATCAATTATCGTAATCCTTCGATGATGACTTTGAAGGAATATTTAGAATATGAACGTAAGAAATCATTAGCAAATAATTGGAAAGATAAAATAGATGCACAGACAGAATCAGGTCAGCCATTAGTGCCACCAATTAAGGTTGGAGGTAAAGGGTTCGCTAACTTTTTTGGTTCGGATGAAATTACCATCAAACCACAAGGTTCTGTCGAAGTAGCAATGGGTTTTAATCATTCGCGTTTAGACAATCCAATTTTACCTGTAGCGCAAAGAAGTTTGACACGTTTTGATTTTCAGCAGAATATGCAAATCAACTTGGTTGGTCAAATTGGAACTAAGTTAAAATTGAGTACAAGTTATAATAGTCAGGCTTCCTTTGATTTTGAGAATGTAACCAAACTTGGTTATACTGGAGATGAAGATCAAATTTTGCAAAAAATAGAACTTGGTAATGTTTCCTTGCCATTAACTACTTCTTTAATTCAAGGTTCACAAACCTTATTTGGTGTTAAAACGCAATGGAAATTTGGGAAATTAACCATTGATAATGTAATTGCTTCCTCCAAAGGAAAAAAAACAGAAATAAATGTTTCTGGAAAAGCGCAAATTCAAAATTTTGAATTATCTGCCGATAATTACGAATCAAATCGCCATTATTTTATTAGTCATTATTTTCGAAATGCCTATGATACTGCCATGGCGCAGTTACCTATCGTAAATTCGCAAATTAACATCACCCGGATGGAAGTGTGGTTAACAAATCGGGTAAATAGTACGTTGAATACGCGTAATATTGTCGCATTTACGGATTTAGGAGAAGCTTTACCGCAAGATGTGCAAGGTACAAATCCAGGTCCAACAAACTTTTCTTCCGCTATTTTTCCAGATAATAGTTCGAATGATTTGTATGCTTGGTTGTTGACACAAGATCAGATTAAAGGGTTTTCAAATGCAGTGACGACTTTATCGAATGTAGTAACCGCGCCAGGACCATTTAAACAAACAGTAGAATACGAAAAGGTTGAAAACGCACGAAAACTTACAGATCAAGAGTTTTCATACAATGCATTATTAGGATATATTTCGCTCAATCAACCTATTATCAATGATGAGGTATTGGCGGTTGCTTACGAATATACGTATCAAGGAAAAACCTACCAAGTAGGACAATTTTCTACAGATGGAGTAGATGGTAAATCTGCACTTTTCTTGAAATTATTGAAACCAACATTGACCAATCCAAAGAATAAAATTTGGGATTTGATGATGAAAAATGTTTATTCAATCGGTGCTTATTCCTTGGATAGAAATGGGTTTCGGTTGGATGTGATGTATAATAATCCAGCGACAAGTTTGCCGGTTAACTTTTTCCCTTACGATGGTTTAGACAAAGAACAGTTGGTTTCCTTATTGGGAATGGATAAAATGAATGTTAATAACCAACCTTTTTCAGATGGATTATTTGACTTTGCTCCCGTAAATTTCAATGGAAATAAGGCAGACAACGGAGGAACTATCAATCCAAAAAACGGGCGTGTATATTTTTCTACGATAGAGCCTTTTGGTCAAACCTTGCGCCAAAAGATGTTAGCGAAAGGCATACCAATTAGTACTGTAGATAAGATTGCGTTTACGGAATTATATGATTCCACAAAAACTGCAGCACAACAACTTCCTGCCAAAAATAGGTTCATTTTTAAAGGGCAATACCAGTCTTCGGTAAGTTCAGATATTCCTCTAAATGCTTTAAATGTACCACAAGGTGCAGTTTCTGTTACTGCGGGCGGAATAAAATTAGTTGAGGGTACTGATTATTCGGTGGATTACAATTTAGGACGTGTTAAAATATTAAATACTGGGGTGTTAGAATCAAATACTCCTATAAAAGTTTCGGTTGAAAGTAATTCTGTTTTTGGTTTTCAAGCGCGATCGATGTTAGGAACCCACTTGAATTATCGTTTTAACAAAGACTTTAATTTAGGTGCTACGTGGATGCGTATGACAGAAAGACCAATTACTCAAAAAGTAGATATTGGATCCGAACCCTTTAAAAATAATATGATTGGTTTGGACATAGCATTTAAACACGATCTTCCTTTTTTAACAAAAGCGGTAGATTTTTTACCAATGCTTTCTACACGTGCTAAATCTTCCATTTCTTTCACAGGGGAAATAGCACATTTAATACCAGGAACTCCCAAAGCAATTTCTGCTGCTGGGATTTCGTATGTAGATGATTTTGAAGGAAGTCAAAGTACGATAGATTTACGTACACAAACAGCTTGGAAATTAGCTTCTATTCCTCAATACCAACCAGATTTATTTCCGGAAGCAGCAAACAAAGATTTGAGCGCAGGATTTAAACGTGCAAATATTGCTTGGTATTTGATTGATCCAATGTTTTATCAAGCTGGCTCGACAACACCTAAACATATAATCGATAATCCACAAATGTTATCGGATAGTAGAATGCGTGTGGTCTATCAAAAAGAGATATTTCCAAACTTACAGCAACAAACTGGTACTTTCCAAAATATTCCTGTTCTAGATTTAGCATTTTATCCAAAAGAACGTGGTACATACAATTATGATTCTACGTCGCTATTAGATAAATTAGGTCATTTTCAAAATCCTGCTTCCAAATGGGGTGGAATTATGCGTTCTTTGAGTACCAATGATTTTGAATTATCAAACATTGAATATATCCAATTTTGGATATTAAACCCGTTTAATGAGGATGCTGAAAAATTGGACCCAAATTCGCTACATTCAGGAGGAGATTTATACTTTAATCTCGGAAATATCTCGGAAGATGTGCTACCTGATTCTCGTAAAGAATTTGAAAATGGGTTACCAACTGCTACAACTACTGCTACCGATAATATTGATATCACGCAGTGGGCACGTGTTTCTACACAAAATGTGGTGGTAAATGCATTTGATCCAAGTCCATCCAGTTTGGAATATCAAGATATTGGATTAGACGGTTGGAATAACGAAGCGGAAGCATCCAACTATAAAACCTATGTTAATTGGGTGAAAAACAATCCAATTTTAGATCCTGTAGTGAAAGATAAGATGTTATCCGATCCGTCTAACGATGATTACACATATTATAGAAATGACGGATATGACAGTGAAAAAGCAGATATTTTAACACGTTATAAACGTTTTAATAGACACCAAGGAAACTCCCCTTCGTTGGAAATGTCTGCAAAAATAAATGCTGGCGGTTATACTACCCAAGCAACAAATTTACCAGATGTAGAAGATTTAAATCAAGACAATAACCTTTCAGAATCAGAAAGTTACTTTCAATATAAAGTGAGTTTACGCTCCAAAGATTTAGAAGTTGGTAAAAATTATATTACCAATATTGTAGATGTCCCAGTTGGTAATAAGGTAGAAAAATGGATTCAATTTAAGGTTCCTGTTCGCGAACCACAAAAAATTGTCAATGGTATTTCCGATTTTCGTTCCATACGTTTTATGCGTATGTTTTTAAAAGACTTTAATGAAGAGGTGGTAGTTCGTTTTGCGCGTTTAGAATTTATTCGTGGGGAATGGAGAAAGTATTTGGGAGATTTAAATTTACCTGGAGAAACGTTTCAAACAGATCCAAACTTGACAACTTTCAATATTTCTGCAGTAAATATTGAAGAAAATGCAGCGCGTGCACCAGTGAATTACGTTTTACCTCCAGGTATTTTAAGAGAGATTGATCCTTCGCAAGTACAGCAACGCCAAATGAATGAACAAGCTTTATCTTTTGAGGTTTGTAATTTAAAAGATGGTTCGGCAAGAGCAGCTTATAAAAATGTGCAATTTGATGTGCGTACGTATAAGAAATTAAAAATGTTTGTTCATGCGGAAGAAATAACCAAATCGAGTCCGTTAATATCCTATGACCTTACCTTATTTGTTCGTTTAGGCTCAGACTTTACGGATAATTATTACGAATACGAAATGCCCTTGGCAACTACCGTCTGGAATGAAACAGCCTTAAAGGGTTCTCCAGTTTCAAATCCAAATGAAATTTGGCCAGAAGCAAACAACATGGAGATTGATTTTGATAACCTTCTTTTAGTAAAGAAAAAAAGAAATAGTGTTACAGAAAATCCTAATTCAACTACCAATAATTCAACGGAGTATGTGATGGTAGATCCTGCTAATCCAACACGCTACATAAAGGTAAAAGGAAGTCCTAATTTACAAGGTGTAAAAACGATCATGATTGGTGTACGTAATCCAGCAATCGATAATAACAAATTATGGAGTGATGATGGTTTAGCAAAATGTGGTAATGTTTGGATCAATGAGTTACGTTTAACAGATTTCCAAAGTAATGGTGGTACAGCGGCTGTTGGAAGAATGCAGGTGCAAGCGGCTGATTTTGCGAATGTGTCCGTTTCTGGAAATTACTCAACCGTAAACTGGGGTTCTATTGAAAGTCGTGTGCAAGAAAGGCAACGTAATGAACAAATTGGGTTCGATTTTAATACTACCATGCAATTAGGTCAGTTTTTAGGAAATAAACGAAAGATTTCATTACCATTTTTTTATGGCTATAATCTAGGAATTATCAATCCGGAATATGATCCTTTTAATCCGGATATCAAATTGAATGATTACCCTTTAGCAGAAAAAAATCAACGTGCAAAATCGGGACAAGACTTCACTGAAAGAAGATCCTATAATTTTACAAATGTACGTAAAGAGGCAAATCCAGATTCAAAAGCGCATTTTTGGAATATATCTAATTTTTCAGCAACGTATGGGTATAATGAAACGTATAAACGCGATTTTAATATCGAGTATGATCGTACTAGAAGTTGGAAAAGCGCGTTGACATATAGTTATAGTTTCGCAGCAAAACCTATAGAGCCATTCAAAAAGGTAAAGTTTATGCAGAAATCTAAGTGGTGGAACGTAATTAAAGATGCCAATTTATATTTGACACCAAAAACGATTTCGATCAATAATGATGTATTACGTAACTATAATGAGCGGAAAGTGCGCAATAATTTAGCACCTACCTACGAATTTACACCGGTTTATGTGAAATCATTTACGTGGAACCGTTCGTATAGTTTAGGGTATGATATTACAAAAAACTTGAAGTTTACGTTTAATGCTTCTGATCGTGCAATCTTTGATGAGTCAAATGGTCGTGTAGATAAAAAAGCGGATCCAGTAGGATATCAAATCTTTTTAGATACCATCAAACGACAATTGAATACACTAGGTAAAACAATGGATTATACCCATGATTATTCCTTTAGTTATAATCTGCCATTCGATAAAATTCCCTTATTGGATTTTGTTACGGCGTCTGCAAAATACAGCGGAACGTTTAACTGGCAACGTGCACCATTAGGACAAAGTCAATTTGGAAATACAGTTCAGAATAGTCGTGTAGTAAATCTAACTACTACCTTAAACATGACCAATTTTTACTCTAAAGTTCCTTATTTAAAGAAAATTATCGAAAGTGGAAAAACAAATACACGTCCTCAAGTAACAACGCAACAACAAGCTCCAGCGAAAAAAGCTACTAAGTTTGATCCAAAAGTTACCTCTTTTGGTAAACCGTATAATCAATTAACTCGAAAAGAGAAACGTAAAGAAGACCGTATACGTCGCCGTTTAGAACGAAAAGAAAAAAGAGAAGCAAAACGCGCAAAACGTGAGAAAGAACCAGTGAATACTGTGGTTGCTACCATTGGTCGTGCAGTGATGAGTGTACGTTCAGTTTCAGGTACCTATGCGTTAAATGACGGTACATTGTTACCAGGATATAATTTAGAAACCCGTTATTTAGGAATGCCTGGAACGTCACCAAGTGCATTAACAGGCTTTTTGTTTGGCCAACAAACCTATGATATTTATGGTCAAAAAACAGCTTATGATTTTGCAAGAACCGCTGCGGATAATGGTTGGTTAGTTAAAAATCAAGCATTAAATAAACAACATACGCTTACGCATTCCCAAAATATTTCGGGTAGGGTGACCGTGGAACCTTTGAAAGATGTTTCGGTAGAATTGAATTTCAACCGTAATTATGCAATGAATTCCAGCGATTTTTTCCGTTGGAATGATTCTACGCAAAGTTATCAAAATCAAAGTTTAGTAGAAACAGGAACATTGACTTACTCTACAATTGCTTTACGCTCTTCCTTTATTGTTTCGGGAACTACTTATCAATCTTCTTCTTTCACGGCATTGCGAAATAATCGCGAGGAAGTGAGTCAATTATTAGGAAATAAAAATCCAAATTCTAGTGTCGTTACTAGTGGTTATGCAAAAGGATATGGCGCAACGCAACAAGAAGTATTAGTAGGTTCATTTCTTACTTCCTACACCAATAATAAGATGTCAACTAGAAATATTAATCCAATAGCAGCGATACCATTGCCAAACTGGTCGATTAATTATAATGGTTTTTCAAAAATGGAGTTTTTCAAAAAACGCACTAAAAATATTACCTTACGTCATGCGTATTCTTCCAGTGTTAGTATTTCAGGGATACAAACCAATTTAAAAGCACAAGTTGATGCAAATGGTAATCCATCCACTTTGGATTTGAATACGAATTTTATTGCGGAGAGACAAATTCAAAATGTTGCGTTAACCGAACGTTTTTCTCCATTATTTGGTTTTGATGCGACTTGGAATTTCTTGGGTCAAGGTTTGATAACCAAATTGGAATATAAAAAAGACCGTAATGCATCGTTGGCTTTAAGCAATCAACAAGTTACGGAAATACTATCGAAAGAATGGGTGATTGGTTCCGGTGTAAAATTCTCGAAAGTAAAGTTCCCTTTCAAAATACAAGGAAAAATCCCTGAAAATGATTTAAATATACGTTTCGATTTCTCTTTTAGAGATAATTACACCGTGATTCGTAAGATTGTAGAAAACACTAACCAAGCAACTGCTGGTCAGATGGTTATTTCGATAAAATCTTCGATGGATTACAATTTAGGACCGAATTTAACTTTGATGATGTATTACGATCAGGTAATAAACAGGCCTAAAGTAGCTACTTCGTATCCTACTTCTAATACAAGTGCAGGATTGAAATTGCGATTAAATTTAGCGGGGATATAGATTTTAATACTGTGGGATATGGCATGCCATCCTACTGTATTAAAATTACACTTTCCACTTTGAAATTAACTTTGGTAATTTCTTGCGCAATTTTTTCATTACTTTATCTTTAGAATCTACATTTTTTAAACGAAGTAATTCATTGGCAATTACTTCACCATTTCGATAAAATGTG
>Ga0114962_10001835_pt1 | contig 18133 bp, 17 predicted proteins | sample C_130820_MF_Meta_FD_87017 | JGI IMG/M metagenome (GOLD analysis project Ga0114962, IMG submission 87017) | Freshwater microbial communities from Lake Croche, Canada to study carbon cycling - C_130820_MF_MetaG | ecosystem: Environmental > Aquatic > Freshwater > Lake | place: Lake Croche, Canada...
CAGGCACCCACAACACTGGTGTTGATGTTGCCGAACGAGATGCTGCTGCCCGTGACATTACCCGTAACAACCACATTGTTCCCGAGGCCTACCGGCCCGGTGGCGGAGATGTTGGCCTTGATAACGGCATTGGTACCCGTCGTGACCGACCCACCAACCGTGAGGGTCAAGGAATAGGCACCGCTGGCGTTGATCGTCGCGTTGTTGCCTAGTGACAGGCTGCCCGTGACGCTGAGCGACACATTGCCCGTCAGGTTCACCACATCTCCAACACCCAATGCAACGCTTCCCGAACAGATATAGGTAGATGCGCTGCAGTTCGCAAATGGTTTGCCGGCGACACCCAAATCGGCCGGAAGGCTGTAGGTGGCAGCCAATGCTGCCCCCCCCACAACAGAGTCCAGGCAAGCAGCACATACCGAATGAGGTTCATGGCGACTCTATACTCGCAGAAACACTGATGCGCGTGCGCTGCATTCTGCAGGGTTCGAGTAGTTCGCGCTCGTACAGCAGCGACTCCGCTTCATTAATTTTACTCATGTTGAAGATGGCGTAAGCCCCAAGTAACGCGCCGATTAGTGCTACCAGAGTAAAAGCAGCGCTCAGTTTGTATGAAATGCGAAAGTCATTTAGACGCATCATTTTTGACCCAAAAAATCACGAAAGGTAAGCAAGTGCTGCATGGACTATGGCCTCAAACATCATTTGCTCAAGACATTCATCAATGTTGCGATTCCCCTGGGTTTATTGCAATTACGAAATTTGCTTTTTATTGAGCGAAAATTAACTAGGGGGCATTGGCAGAAGCGGGCGCTCGCAGAAGGGACTCATAAGATCGCCGGAAGTTGAGAAGTTTCAATGGATAGCTTTTGCCTGATGTCCTCGCTTTGTTTCAAACGCAATGTCGATGCGACGTGGCAACCAATTTCGATTGAAAAAAACTCGCAGCCATTTGTTGAGCTTATGATGTTCCAATTTAAAGTCTGAGCGGTCTTTCATGCAGGATCACATCCCCAAGGTAAAAAGTGGTTCCGTAGCCGCGACAGTGCATCATATTGCTGCGGTCGTTGGTGTTTCGCCTATGACGGTATCGCGTGCTCTAAGTGGGAAAGGGTTCGTCGCCAAAGCGACCAGGAGTCGAGTACTGACCGCTGCAGAAGCAGTGGGGTACGTACCAAATATATCAGCCAAGGTACTTAAAAGAGCCCGCACCAACGTGATTGGAATGGTGGTCACAGAGCTTCGGTCCCCACACATTGCGCAAGTCGTGGCCGCGGTTAGTTTTTCCGCTCGAGATATCGGTCAAGACCTTTTTATCTGTTTGGTCGACGAACATTCCTCTGGGCAAGTACCGTCTGCGCTCAAACATCTAATGAGTGGGATATGTGATGGTCTTTTGATAGCGCTGCCAAAGTCACCTGAACTTGTTTTGGAAGCGGTTAAACGCAGCGGTATTCCAACCGTATTGTTGAACTATGAGAAGGGCAATTCCAAGATGGCGGTTGTGCGCGGCGACAACTACAGGGCTGCTCGGGAAGCAGTTGAACATCTGCTCAATCTTGGGCACAGACGTATTGCATTCATTGCAGGGTCGAGCTTTTCCGGTCAATCACCCGAACGAGAGCGGGCGTACGTCGACGCCTTGGTGGCGGCTGATGTGGCGATTGATCCAGCATTGATTGTGCAGGGTGAATTCCATCAGACAGGCGGGTTCGCGCGCGCGTTGGAACTGCCTGCAATGTCAGATCGACCAACTGCCATCTTCGCTGCCAATGATGAGATGGCATTGGGGGTCATGGATGCGGCGAAGAGTGTTGGACTTCAAATTCCGACTGACTTGTCTCTGATAGGTTTTGATGACATCCCAACTGCTAGCTATGTTCTTCCAGGGCTCACTACTGTTCGTCAAGCCACATACGAAATCGCAGATGCAGGAATACGTACGCTCATGCGGCAGATAGACACCAAAACAATTACGACGGAGCAAATTGTTCTTCCCAGCCAGCTGATTATTCGAGGTTCGACAGGGCTTTGCAAGCAAGATTAAGCTGAATACTCAACGACGCAATCAATGCCTTGCGATCAGCCCTGCCGGAGTATGCGGCAGTACCATTCGGCTTTGGCAGCCCGGCGTTCAACATGAGTTAGCGGGACCGAAAAATCAACCAGAGTGGTTTTTATGGTTGCAGCGGAAATCGATGGCGTAACCCTGACTGGGGCGGCCGATTGTTTGTTTCCACTGTTCGTTAGTCCCTACGCAAAACGAATAGCACTAGGAAAAGAATAGACGCTTTTCGTTTCGTGAAACGGCGATGTGGGAATGCTTGGGTCGCCAAAGTTCTTTGTAGGACATGCTGGTTCACATCAGTTCAGGCATCGCGACATGGTCCATGTCTTCAAATACCTGGTTCTCTCCTACCATTCCCCATATGAATGTGTAGGCTTGGGTACCAACTCCCGAATGAATGGACCAACTCGGACTGATCACTGCTTGCTCGTTGCGAACCACAATGTGCCGCGTCTCGCTCGGTTGTCCCATCATGTGAAAGACATTCGCATCCGCTGACATATCGAAATAGCAGTACACCTCCATGCGCCGTTCATGAGTATGGCAGGGCATGGTGTTCCATAGGTTACCTTCTTCCAACTGCGTCAGACCCATGACCAGTTGACAAGTCTCAACGACACCAGGGATCATGTATTGGTTGATGGTGCGCCGGTTGCTCGTACGCGTTTCCCCCAGCGAAACTTTCTTGGCTTGCTCCAGCGTGATTAAGCGGGTGGGGTAGGTTTTGTGGGCAGGTGCGCTGTTCATATAAAACTTGGCGGGAAGACTAGCATCCTGACTTGCAAAACGTACATCACGCGCACCACGGCCGATGTAAAGTGCGTCCCTAGGACCGACCAGATGTTCCGTATCATCAACAATGACTGTGCCGGCACCACCGATGTTGATTAACCCAAGTTCGCGACGTGCTAAGAAAAAATCACTTCCTATGAGCTTGTTGACGTTGCCCGGAAACGTTACGGAGTTTTCCAAGGGTTGCACTCCGCCAACCACAATGCGATCGATATGACTGTAAGTAAGTGTCATCTCGCCCGGTACAAACAACGTCTCAATCAGGAACTCGCGTCTCAGGTCTGCGGTGTCAAGAGCTCTTGCGTGATCGGGATGAATGGGGTTTCTGATTTGCATAAAGTTAATCCTTTGTTAACAAGAAGTAGAGGTAAATGCCAAATATGCGTGACCATTGCTGCAATGGCCCGCAGATTGAGAGTTGGTTACGACAGAAGAAGCAGGCCTTGAAGAGAAGAAATGCGGTCGCTATCTGACCAGGCACCAAGCAGTTTTCCCGAATGGTTGAATTCAAGCAGCTGCTGTCCCTTCCTTCCATTGTCTGCACCGTGCCCTTGCCAATTGGCGACCAAAACCCCACTACCCTGCAGGATTTGGAAAGTCGCATAAAAAAATGGTTTGACTTCCAACGGTAGATCGCGTTCATGTCCATAGGAAAGAGTGAGGCACCCGTTGCTATCGAATCGGGCCATGGTGGCGCCGTACCCAGCCGAGACAAGTGTGGAGCCATCCGAAAGACGTTCGGCTAACCATGCATGCTCGAATCCATCTGCTCGAAACTCACGTAACAACGTCAAGTCTTCCCTTGTCTCCAAAATACGGTCGTTCGTCGACAGCAAATAGCTTCCCGTCGGTGTAGTGCGCATCAGCCTCACATAGTCACCCTCACGCCGAGCAACATTCGTTGTGTTGAACTCTGCATCGAGCGTTAGTACATTGACACCACCAGACCCGTCCAAATTCCACCCCGTAAGTAGCGTGCAGCCGTCCACCCTGCGGGTGACTGCAGTAACTCCAGCCCAGTTCTCGCACACGTTCAATATGCGACCAGAAAGAATATCGACCTCGAGAAACCCTCGCTCGAATCCAACAATGGCTCGGTTCCAGGCGATCCTTTGCATATCACGTGCGCATGGAAAATCGGTCAAATCAATAGTCCATCCAAATTTCTTATCTTCGGTGTCAATCAAGAGCAGCCGCTGTGCACCTTCATCAATTCCCAGCAACTGATGGCAGATATTCATACGGTTACCGATGCGTGACAACCTAAGTGCAAGCTACGCGATTCTGGGTTGACTCGTTGTATCGAGAAAAAATTCAGCAGGACGGCAACTGCAGCAAACATACCGCTGGCGAGGAATGTCAGTTGATATTTGTTTCCCGAAAATTCCAACACTAGACCCAGGGCGACACTCACTCCAAGGGTCGATAACCCCGTCACCATGCCCGCAGCGGAGGCGAGTTGAAAAAATCTCAAACGGTAAAACATCGTCTTGGGTAGTGCCTGATTGAACAGGCTCATCGATAAATTGGAAGCGTGATACATCTGAATCAGCACAGTGATGGTGGGCATGGCGGAGCGCTCTTGCGCAGAAATTGCAGAGTCGCCAAACAACAGTCCGAAAAAACTATAAAAAGACCAGCAGTGGTGAAGGTCATAGTCCCAACTGTTCGGTCGCTCAAGGGAATGTGCATGGATGGTCCCGTAAGGTCGTCTAGTAACTTGAACCAATATTTTTAAGCGGCAGGGTCACGGCCATTCAGGGCTTTGTACTTGTACAAAACAACGATATGCAGTACCAGAGCTATGCCGGCAAAAACTGCGCTTCCCAAAAGCGTTAACTTGTAATTGCTGCCTGCCCAGTCCAAGACCTTGCCCTGCACCGTGCCAACCACCAGCAAGGACAGCCCGCTCACAATACCGGCGGCAGACGCGAACTGAGAAAAACGCAGTTTGGGGAACAACATCATGGGCAGAGACGCGTTGGCCGTGAAATAGATGCCAGAAACCACCACGTGGAGCATGTAAATCACCGAAAATTCTTTGGCCCCTTCAAAGTAAATTAAAGCCAACAGCATGCTGATGAAATACAACGCCATGGCAGCAATAACGACCTTCAACGCATTGAACTTGTCAACAAACCAACCGATAAAAAATGCCAAACCTATGGATATTGCAAACGAGTTTGCCTGCAAATCTCCCAACTGCTGTTTGGTCAGGCCAAGTTGCCCCGCATAAACCTGATTGAACGAGTTGAATGGGAATGGTGCCAACAGGCCTATGGCCAAAGCGGAGAACACCCAGAGGTAATATGAGTGGGAAAAACTCTCCTGTAGGTAAACCCTGGCATTGTTGAAAAACCCGAGTGGGTGTGCTTGAGCGCCCTCGTCAGGTTCTGGGTCTGGGTATTGACCTTCTCTTACAAACATACACATAAGCGTGAATGCAATGCCGTAAAAGAGACCGATTGACAGGAAAATCTCCCGCAAATGCGTGTCGGTATACGCAAAAATGAATTTGCTGAAGATAATGGCCGCAACAAGGCTGACGATGCGAAAACAGCCGTAAAAGCGACCCAGAAGCCCGTTGGGCACCACGTCGGCAATCAAGGCTGTAAAAATGGCAAGCGTGACAATCGCCACAGATTCAAAAATCGTCCAGAAGAACCCAAACAACGTCAGGACGCAAGCGTCAAGTCCTGGTGACATATCCCCGAGAATGCTGTGCAGCGTGTTGCCCATAACTGGGCAATATCCAATCCCTATCATGGCCAAAGCACCGATGGGTGTGGGTATAACTAGAAATGGGATGCGCCTGCCGCGGCTGCTGCGGTGTCGGTCGGACTTGAACGCCACAATGGGTACGATGAATAGTCCTACTGCAGCGGGCAGGGCCTCCTTGAACAATCCCATCAAGAAATTGGAGGCATGAAATTGCTGCATCAGCACGGTAATGCTCGGCATGGCCGAACGTTCACGCATGAATATGGCAAAGTCGCCAAAGAGTAGCCAAAAGAAAAGGACGATCAGGCCACCTGTTGTGTATACCAAGGTACCGACGACTCTATTTTTGGTGTCCACGGCTGACTCTGTGGTGACAGGAGTTGCGACGTTCTCTACCGACATTGGAGATGTAGTAGGGTTCATTTGTATACTTTCATTCCTGGGGAATCGACGAAGTGTCGTGATTCATAGATGCAGTCATATGAGCTACTTTTAAATCAGTCTCGCTTCTTCAGGCATCTCTGGTGTTACCTTGTACTAACGGTGCGGCATCGTTCAACATATCTCGGTACGATTCGACAGCACATTGAAGTTCCAAATCTGTAGCGAATTTGTCCAGACATGCGAAGGGCTGGGCATCTTTTGCACGGCCTATAACAGATCCGATATCGCAAGATGTCATGAAAATGGTCCGAATACCAAGCGCCTTGTAGGTGTAGGTAGCGGCGGCGACTCCATCCACTGCAGACGAGAGTTCGACGTCCGATATGATCATGTCTGGTCGAAGTTCACGCGCCATTTCTATTGCTTCTTCTCCTCGGGACGCGTGGCCAATTACTTGACAATTCAAGCTCTGCAGCCTTCGTTGAGTGTCTCTGGCGAGAACAAAATCGTCTTCGACAATGAGGGTCAAGAGAGATTGGGTCGCTCTTGATAACGGGTGTGATGGTGAGTTCATAGAACGATAGAGCAATGCTCACGCAGTTACTCGCGTGCCTGTGAATTCACAAACACTCAATGCCAAAGAAATATAAGCGGATCCTTTCACCATTGAGTCGTCCAATGAACCCGGGTCACGCGAGCGAGCGCTTCCAAATAGAAGTAATCCCCCCATAAATTGGCTTCATCCACACCCCTGCCATGCGGTTTGTGATAGACCCCGTGTTGTAACAAGCCCCCACCCTCGGACACATTCACAGTGCACTCATTTATCAAACCGTCAAGTATCTGTAAGGCTGCATCATGGTAGTGAGTTTGCAGTTCGGGCGATGGCAACTGAGCCGACAGTTCCAGTAGTCCGCAAACAGCGATTGCGGAGGCTGAACTATCCCAGGGCTCACCACTACCGTCACCGAAACTTAGATCCCAATAGGCAATGCCATTTTTGGGTAAATGTTCTAAGAAATAGTCCGCTAAGCGGATGGATGTGTCCAATAAATCCAGGTGAGGGGCCTGCCTGTGATTGAGGGCAAAGCCGTATATTCCCCAAGCTTGGCCACGTGCCCAACAGGAGCTGTCAGAGGCTCCTTGATGTGTCGTGCCCTTCAGGGGCATTCCGGTTATTGGGTCGAAGTGATAGGTATGAAACGTAGAGTTATCTTGGCGTATTAGATGATCTCGCGCACGTGCACAGTGCGCATCGGCGGCCGCACTGTACTTTGCGTCTCTGGTGATTGCTCCAGCCCATCGAAGAAGAGGCAGATTCATCAGACAGTCAATGATCATCCGGCCGCGCTGCGCAGGATCATCCAAATCACCCCAGGCCTGAATTACGCCAGCGTTTTCAAGGTAGCGTGACATTAGTTCTTCAGCGGCCCGCAATGCGCTCAGTTTGGCGGCCTCATTGCCGCTTGAGCGATATGCAGCACAGCAAGATGGGGTATAGAGAAAACCCAAATCATGCGTAGCCAGGTCATCTCCGTTTTCAAGCCTCCTTGCGAAACTCTTGACATGATCGTTTGCCACACTGCGAAAGCCTGTGTCGCCAGTTAATTCAAAGGCCATCCAGAGTTGCCCGGTCCACAGACCGGTAGTCCAACCAACATTGGCACCGTCTGGGTACCCAACGCATGTATGTGGCGTGTAAACGTTGCGTTGGGTGTTATCGCCCGGAAAGACTGATCGGAACGCCTCGCGATTGATTGCGAGCTGTTCAAGAGCGATATTCAATGCACGGTCAGCGCGCGCGCGAGCTACATTGAAGGTAGATGTTTCGGAAGTCATTTTTTTGAATTGCTTGGAGTTGGCTTGAGTTTTCCTAATGCCGTGGCGCTTCAGCGTGCAAGCCAACCGCCATCGACAACCAAGACTTGCCCATGAATGTAGTTCGAGGCCTTTGACGCCAAAAAGACTGCTGAGCCCACTATGTCTTCGGCGCCACCCCACCGGCCGGCCGGAATGCGCTCGAGAATCTGACGGTTGCGGGTTTCGTCCTCACGCAACGCCTGCGTGTTTGCCGTAGCAATGTAGCCTGGGGCAATTGCATTGACGTTGACACCGCGGGATGCCCATTCGTTAGCGAGCGCCTTAGTCAAGCCCGTTACGGCATGTTTGCTCGCGGTATACGATGGCACTCGAACTCCGCCCTGAAAGCTTAGCAATGACGCGATGTTGATTATCTTTCCTTCACCGCGCGCCAACATGCTGCGACCCGCCAGTTGGGATAGATTCCAGACTGCATGCAAGTTCACCGCCATTACATCGTTCCAATCGTCCGTAAGGAAGTCTTCTGCTGCACCACGGCGAATGGTTCCCGCGCAATTAACGAGAATATCGATAGGTCCGAGTTCCTTATTGAAGACCGCCAAAATGTACTCTGCCACGTCGGGATGACCTAGTTCCGCTTGTATCGCCAAAAGCTTGTCGTGGTTCAACCATTGGTTACCCTCTTTTAGGTCGCTATGCGTGGTGATTGCAACTATGGCTCCAGCTTCGCGATATGCAGCGGCGATTGCCGCGCCTATCCCACTGGACCCACCGGTCACTAAAGCCCGCTTGCCTGCAATTGAAAATATCTCGGTCATAGATTTCCTCACGACGTCGCCCTAAGTGGGTTGCGCTCTGTGGGTAGGATGTTGCCAATCTCGGCGCTCGACATCAATTGCGAAATTTGCTTTTTGTCGTTACGAGTTTCCCGACTTGTCAAGAGTTTTAGCCTTTGGGATGGCGTACGTGTGCGACAGTGAACTGACATTGAATTCGTACCATCAGAGGGATGCTTTCGCCACACAAACTTTTGACTATGAGATAGGACTCCAAGCTCAGGCGCTACTCAATGCCGGTGGACGTCGCAGCTATGCACATAGCCGTACCCATCGAACCCATGGTGGGCAAAACCCGATTTGCCGTAACGCTAGAAACGGGTAAAAACTCGTGGGACTTGGACACTCAGTGTCTGTAATGGCAGGCGCTGGCGTAACTGCCAGTGTGACAGATGCTGCATATACTTCGTAAGGAGTGACCGTCAGTGACAGGGCCGCGGGTTAGGTACTGTGGATCTGACATCCATGCGTGTCACGGTACTCCCTCGGCGTGCAACTCATCTCCCGCCGGAATACGGCGTTTAGGTATTGAACCGTATTGAATCCGCATAATGCTGCAATGTCTGAAATTTTCGTGCTGTCGTGCGCTAGTGAGTGTTTTGCCGCGTTGAGTTTGTGTGCAAGTATTTCATCGTGTACGCTCCGCCCCAATCCAGCACGAAAGTGGGCATCCAGTGATGAGCGTGAAACCCCCACATAGTCGGCAACTTGCTCCGTTCTGACTCCCTGGCATCCGTATTGCCTGATGAAGTGAAGTCCGCGCATTACGAGCGGACTGGTGGTCGACTGGTGTTTACTGGAGGCCTGGGCATTTATTCCAACAGGAGGAACCAATACACGACTGTTGTGCAGTCTTGCTCCCCCTAACATTTTGTGGAGTAAATTTGCAGCGCTGCGCCCCATTTCTTTGGCGCCCTGGATTACTGAGGTGAGTGGGATACGCGACAGTATTCCGACGAGTGGGTCGTTATCAATACCTATGACAGCAACCTGGTCCGGTACAACAATGCCCGCCGTGTCACAAGCCTGAAGCAACTGACGCGCCCTTGCGTCGGTCACTGCGATGATCCCAATTGGTTTTGGAAGATCCCTGAGCCATTGAATCAAATTTTGTTCAGATTCGGTCCATGACGGCGCTGCTGTAGCTTGGCCGCGAAAGATTTCTCCCTTAAGTTGTTCGCGCATCAGAAGAGAACAAAAGGCACCCTCGCGCTCCTGTGCCCATCTATTGTCGCGCGATTGAGGCAAGCTAAACAATGCGAACCTACGTAAACCCATCTCAACTAGGTGTCCAAACGCTAGGCCCACAATGGCTGCATTGTCGGTCGCAATATAGGGTACTCCGTCGGGGTAATTGTGTTCATCTTTGTAAGCACTCCCGACGGCCACTACAGGAATTTTTGTATGAGCCAGAGCCTCACAAACTTTTGGGTCGTCAAAGTCAGCGATGATTCCGTCGAATTTTGTGGTATCGATACCATCCAATCGACAGCGAAAATCTTCTTCTATGAAAATCTGCCAAGAGACCCTTGTGGTCTGCAGGTAGGCAGCTATTCCAGCAATAATTTCTCGGTCATACACCTTGTTGGCGTTGAACAAGAGGGAAATCTTGTAGAACTTGGAAGTTTTCATAATAGAGCTTCACCACAAAGAAATTTTCCACGCAATTGAGAGTTTTATGTTGAATGTGTGAAAACAATGTATCGATTCACACGTCTAGCCAACATGTTACACATAAAATGGTATCGATACCATGTTTTTTCGTAAATCCTTTCATTTACGAGATTTCGGGCAATTTTTGCTGAATCGCGACCTCACGGGGACTTGAACACTCTCGTCCTTCGAGTCTGAGGTTGTGATCAGAAGAAGTAACCTATACACGTCCGCAAAATTGTGTTGCACCGGAGCTTGAAACCTGCGGATCTAGGTACCAGCTTCAAATCTTCAGGGATAGGTGTCCAGGTTTGTCTGCGTCCAATCGGAATGAAAAAGCCAATGACCTTCCGGCATGATGCACTGTGATCTCGTAGTCACCGTAGAACCCGCGCAACTTTGCGACGCCCTTCGAATCTGTTTGCAGAACTGAATTGGTCCACCAGGTTTTGGTTGTCCGCTCAATATAGACTTTGCCATGGGCACGCAAATTCCAGTTTTCATCCCAGAGAGCGGCCACTGGAAACCAGTGCAATCCGGCCCAAAAACCCCACTGCACAAAGCCCATGACACTGGGGTGGCTGAATGCCGCTGTCATGAAGTCATCCAAGTACCGGGCCTTGAATTCATCATCGTTGCTATTGATGTCGAACTCGCTAATTTGAATGGGCAATCCTAAGTTGCCCATAAAGTCAAGACGCTCGAGCACATAAGGAATGCCAGGCGGAGTTCCCCCAATGTGGCCTTGCTCCCCAATTGCATCAATGGGCGCTCCCTCGTCCCTCAGTCGCTTTGCAGTGTCATAGAAGTGCTGGCTAGGAGAGCCCGGGCCTTGCCCCTGAAACAGGGTGTAATCGTTCAGAAATAGTTTGACTCTCGGGACTCCGACTCGGGCTGCCTTGAACCAAGCGGTCTCCTCGGAATAGCCCAATATGTCCTGGACGTTGTGGTTCGCATAAGGCTCGTTGAGGACATCCCATTGATCAAACTGATCTTCGAGGTGGCTCGTTTGATCCGCAATATCGCTGAATATCTTGGTGCGTAGTGCTTGAGGGTCATCCTTGAACGCGGCCAATGGCGGTGTTTGCCGCCAGGAGGGCCAAACCATTACATGCCCCCGGATACCAAAACCTCGCTCCCGTAACCAGATGTTGGCCTGACGTACACCTGCTCCCCGCTCTTCAGGCTTTTGCTTTTCCCAATACTTTGTCTTCAGTTCGTTTTCGTACACTACTTGATTGAAATATCTGGCGAGTACCTCACGATACTTCAATGCGTCTGTACTTTTCTGGTCAAGAATCCAAGAGGATTGAATTGCAGTGCCCCAATTGAAAGCGTGTCGCTTCATGCGCACCGTCACTTCAGCGTCAGGCACTGGGTCCCCCTTTGCATTGACAACAGAAACAGTCAAATCGCCTTTGCGAATTTCTTCGATTCGCTTGATAGCCTGTGCTCGCCACGCCGCATTGGCATCGTCACCTTCATAGCGCACAGTACTGCGGGGCAGGTCAGACAATTTAACGTTGGGCCCATAATTGATAAAAAGCACAGGGCCTAACTCAAACTTTTGCGGATAGTGATCAAAATTGATCACAAAACGGACATCCGTCGGCCTCACATCCTTTCTCAGTACAAAAGGAAAACTGGTCTCCGTCCAGTTCTTCCCAAAAGAAATGCCCCGCTCTACATGTGCAGGGAAGGTTGGTTTCCCATTTACGAGTTGCTCGAGTCGAACCTCAATGAAGGATTCGCCAGTCTCTCGGCTACTTGCGCGCGAACGCGCATTGACTGAGAGCCAAAGAACATCCCCCTTAAGCATTGAACCCTTGACGTCCGCCGTCAATCCAAACTTGCCCTTTGTGAGTGCGGCGCCCCTTGTATCGACCTCAAGAGCCTTGGTAAAAGGTTGATCCGTCACAGCAACCTGTTGAATATTTGGTTTCTGGGCATTAGGACCGAAAGGCACAAAACTCGTCTCTCCATCAGGTAGCAGGGACTGACCAATAAACGTTGCCATCACATTCGGTGACAGACAAGCTAAACCCAAACCAAGTAGCAAAGGGGCAAAGAACCCTGCCAATTGGGTATCCGATAGCACCCGAATTTTTTCAGACCAATCCATGTAATACCTCAACAATTTTTCTTTGGCGTCTGCAATTGAAAACAAGCACTCGACGAACTTGACAAGGACGCTCACCTGCAAAAAAGCAAGCCACAGAATAATAGGGCGAGTGCTTCGTTGCTAGTGGAAAGCGGGGAAGTTGAGCAAAAACCGCAAGTCAAAATTGCAAATTTCGTAAGCACAGGGAGCGCAACAAATCTCACAATTCGTCCGCCAAATTGAAAAAATGGTTGCGAAATTTGACCTCGCCTCGAATCTTCTATATGGCTAAGGAATAGCACCAACAAAGTCGCAAGACCTTTTAGGATTTAGTCATGAAACTCAGGTTAAAACTCGCTATTGCGTTCGCTGCTTCCCAGATCCTTATGCTTTTCGCGTCACTGTACGCAATCTACAGTCTGAACCAGTCGCTAAATGGTTACGCGATCGTAGTTCAAAGCGCGACCGAAAACGAGCGCACGATTGCAGTTGTTGCCGGATCATTCAAAACCCAGGTCCAAGAGTGGAAAAATGTTCTCCTGAGAGGAAAAACACCCAAGGACCTCGAAAAATATTGGGGCTCTTTTTCAAAGCATGAGGCAGAGGTCTCTGAAAAAGCGAAGAAGTTGCATGCGGCCCTTGCTGAAGGAGAGGTAAAACTACTGGTTGAACGATTCGTTCAGGCACACGAAAAGATGGGCTCTGGCTACCGATCAGGATTGGAAGCATTCAAGACCGCAGGATTTGACCCCTCTGTCGGCGATCTTGCCGTTAAGGGTATAGACCGCGCTCCCTCTGCAGTGCTGGACGAAGCAACTCAAAAAATATCGCAAGTGAGCGCCAGCGCTGCGCATGAGGCGGATCTATCTGGAAGGTCTGCCACTGCGATCAGCACAATTGCGCTGTTGGTCCTTTTTTGTCAGCGCTTGCGGTGGCATCATGCTTAATCGAAATATCGTCAGGCAGTTGGGCGGCGACCCTCAAGACGCCGTTGTTATTGCGAAGCGAGTTGCAGCAGGCGACCTCAGCGTTCACATTGAATTGGCGCCGGGCGATACAAGCAGTCTGATGGCGCATCTTCGCCACATGCAGGAGAGCCTTTCAAACGTCGTTGCCAATGTGCGCAGTAACGCCGCCTTCGTTGAACACTCCGGTTTTATTCTCGCCAATGGAAACCGCAAACTCGCAGACCGAACTGAACAGCAGGCTGCGAATCTTCAACAAACGGCTGCTAGCGTGGATGAACTATCTTCTACTGTCCAACACAATGCCCATAAGGTTGGACATGCAACAGCTCAGGCCGCTGGCGTTAGTGAAGCCGCAATTTCCGGATCATCCACTATGGATCAAGCTATTGCTTCTGTGGAAGCAGTTCAGGCCAGCGCCAAGCGAATGGATGAAATTGTCGGTGTCATTGATGGCATTGCATTTCAAACCAATATTCTTGCCCTGAACGCGGCCGTTGAGGCAGCGAGGGCAGGTGAGACTGGTCGGGGTTTTGCGGTTGTTGCCGCAGAAGTCCGATCCTTGGCTCAGCGCTCAGCGTCCTCTTCTAAGGAAATTCGCCAACTGATCGCCGGATCGGCTGCTCAAGTAGCGTTGAGCGTTGAAAAAATTCGAGCTGCAGGCGTCAACTTGACTCGAGTTGTATCTGGCATTCGTGATGTGTCAATAAATATGACGGAAATATCAGCATCGAGCACTGCGCAGAGTACCGGCTTGATGGAGATAACTACCGCTGTTCATCAACTCGATGAGATCACCCAGCGAAACTCGCAAATGGTTGAAACGGCTGTTGCGCAAGCAGCCAGCCTTGAGTCTCGAGCAACCACATTGGTTGAGTCTGTCTCCAGCTTCAAGCTCCAGCAGGGCTCGCCGGAGGAGGCCCGTGCGCTCACTGAGCGCGCGATGCATCACAGATCGAAGTGTCATTCTATCGATTCATTCTTTAGAGACATTACTGATCCAGCCCAAGGGTTTTTCGATCGTGACATGTACGTCTTTGTCTTTGCGAGAGACAGCAGATACGTAGCCTTCGCTGGAAAGCCTGCAAAAGTTGGAACCTACGCACGCGACATCCCAGGCGTAAACGTAAAGGCCATGATGGATGCAGTCATTTCGCAAGCCACGCAAGAACCTGGATGGGTGGAGTACGACATTACAAATCAAGCTACTGGGCACGTTCAAACCAAGATGTCTTACATGCATCAGCTTACCGATGACCTCTTTCTTGGTTGCGGTGTGTACAAAACTCTCGCAAACGTAGCCTGAACCGGGGCTCTTGTGGGCCTCGCAATGAGGCCCGTTTGCCGAACTGAGTTTGGCGTCGACAGTTAGACCGAACTTTTCCATGGCAATCTCCCCCGGCGCAACGCGCTGGTGGCTGAAAGTGCACTCCACAGAACGTAGAGTAGCAGTCCAATCTGCCCTTGGCAGCGGTCTGAAAAAAAATCGTGTCTCAAACACGATCTACACCACAAGGCAGGCACTTCCATTTGTTAACGGCTTGCATGTGTTTTCGTCCTCATTGAAATCGAAAACGATGACATTCAGTAAAACTCGCAAGTCTAAAAAGTATGTTTCGTAATTGTCAGAGGGCCCCATGCGCGGCATTATTCGCCTGTCGAACTAGAAAATTGATTGCCGATTTCTTCGAGACGCTAACGCTTGATGAGCCGCAAGAATACCCTTAAACAACAGGAGACCGTATGACAACGAAAAACAAATACTCAAAGCCAAAAACACCTATCGCAATGGCGGTGGTCGCACTAACCGTGCTTGGATCGCTGATTCCGGCCTATGCACAACAGTCTGACAATAGCCAAGCTACGAACAAGCCCGACAGTGGAAAACTGGACAGAGTCGTAGTTACCGTCAATAAGCGAGCCGAGTTGGTTGAAGATGTTGCGGCCTCAGTGAGCGTGATGAGCGAACGGTTCATCGAGCGCAATAACATTAAGGATTTTGACGACCTTGTAAATTACGCGCCGTCAATTACGATCTCGCCGTCCACCAACAACACTGCCGTTGGTATCAATATGCGCGGCATCGGCACCATCCAATACGGCATGGGCACCTCGCCGGATGTGGCCATCGTTGTCAACGATATTCCCATTGTGTTGCAAACCGCCGCATTTCAGGATCTGGCGGACGTCCAGCGGGTGGAAGTTCTGAAGGGCCCTCAAAGCACCTTGTTTGGCCGCTCCGCAATTGCCGGCGCCATGGTTATCACCAGCAAGCCTGCTGGTGGTCCGCTTGGGGGCAACGGCTCCGCATTGATCACGAGCGATGGTGAGCGTCGCGTCAAGGCCGCATATGGTGGCACGGTGAATGACGGCTTCGCGTATCGTGTGTCCGCATCTGCAACAGACTTTCCGGGCAATGTGAACAACTTAACCGACGGATCCAAGGTCAATGGAAATGGCGGAAAAACTTTCATGAGCCGGTTCCTGTGGACGCTCTCACCTGATCTGGATGTGGAAATATCGCCGCGTTACAACTGGTCCAAGTCGACCTGCTGCGTTTTAGTTTTCAACGGCCTTTCTGTGGTCGACCCAACACAGCCGATAGGAAGCTTGCTAGTCAATAGCACTGCATTGACGCCGCTTGTCACCGGGGGAGCGACCGTCCTGGGCGACCCAAATGTGCCTGGTTCTGCCCTGTACGGTATCAACGTCGGAAAGAGAAACGTCGACATCCGCAACGACTACCCTTCTGGCAACACTAGTGAAACCGTCGGATCCGGACTTCGGATCAACCGCCGCTTTGACAGCGGGTCCATGCTCAGCTACATCGGAGGGTTTGAACGATCGAAGTCTTGGGACGTACGTGACCAGGACTTGGTCGACCTTTCTACCTTGCAGTTCATGAAAAACGGAGCTGGTCAGTTTTCGGGGATGCTCGGTGGTGTGACCCAGAACGGAATCTACGATAGCAGGGCGGTCACGCAGGAGTTGCGCCTGACTTCCCCGGACGAGGGTTCGGTTCGCTATGTGGCTGGACTTTGGTATTCGTATTTCAATACGTACCGGCATTTCGCCCGCGGCGTCACGGGGCTGAGTATTACCAGTCCAGTTGAGATGGATATAAACAATCCCACGACCCAGATAGCGGCGTACGGCAATGCGAACTGGGACTTCTCACCCGGTTTCACACTGGAAGGTGGTTTGCGACTGAATCGAGAGATTTCCGGCTATACCTATTCGCGCTCCGCTGGTCCGAGCGATGTTTATACACCGACGGTGTTCCTGGAAAGTCAGGGCAATGCAGAAAATGCGATCACAGGAAAGCTCAGCCTGCGTTACCAGTTCAACAAAGAGTTGTCGGGTTATCTTCTGCACACCACCGGCTACAAGGGACTGGCCTATGACATCACCAGCACCATGTCAACAGCAGTGTCCGGACCTGTGGCGTCGGAGACAGCGAAAAATTTTGAACTGGGCCTAAAGGGAAACTTCTTGGAAGATACCTTGTCGATGAGCTTTGCTGCCTTCAACACGACTTTCAAGAATTTTCAGCAGAAGGGCACCGAGATTGATGAAGTTAGCGGTCTCGCGATCGGCAACAAACTGCTGAGTGTTCCAAAGGTTACAACCCAAGGCATTGAGCTCGATATGTCCGCCATGTTGTCCCGTCGTTTGCGCCTGAACTTTGGGTTCGGGCTCATTGAGGCTAAGTACGGTACATACTTGGGCAGTTGTTACAACGACGCCAACAACACGCCGGTATCGCCAGGTAGCACGGTTGGAATACTTGGAGGCGTTGCTGGCCGAAATTCTAATTGCCAGAACATTCCGACTAAGACAGCAACCGGTGCAGCAAGCGTGACTCCGCTACAGGATATCGACGGCATGCTGTTGATTAATGCACCCAAGGTCAAGGTCAATATTGGCGGTCAGTATGACATGGACATGGGAACCCTGCCATACAAGGTCTTTTTGACCGGCTCCATGCGCTATGTCAGTGAGCGCCAGCAATTTGTGACCCAAGACCCACGTTTCATCAAGCCTGCGGAGAAGATAACCAACATCGGCATGGGTATCAGCGACCTCAAGGAAACTTACAAGTTGAGCCTATTCGTCAACAACGTATTCGACGAACAGTATGGCGGCTACTTGCTCTACAACAACAGTGCCGGGGTCATCGGGAATGCCCTGGTTACGACCTGGACGCCGAATCGCGATGCCTTCCGTTACTTTGGCGCTCGCCTTGACATGAAGTTCTGACGGTAGCCATCAATGCGCTCAATAGCGAAAAGCAGTCCGACGAATGTGGGGCTACTTCGGCAAAAAGCGACAACCGGATTCCGGATGCCGGATAACGAAATTGAGCCGATCGGAGGTTTGTGGTCGGGCGGCTCGTCAATAGGAATTAACTCGATCGCGCATGACAATGAATCCGTTAGTCACTAAGCTACCGAAACTAGACCATCTGGCGTCCGATGTTTTTTCAAAACGCCGGTTTGACCTCATAGGTATTGGCGAGTGTATGGTCGAGTTCTACTCCGACTCACCCTTGCAATCAGCTAGCATCTTGCGACGATCCTATGGCGGTGATGTGCTCAATGCTCTGGTTGCATGCGCACGTCTTGGTGGCCAATGTGGCTTTGTCACAAAGGTGGGCGACGACCCGTTTGGCAACGGCCTACTTGAGGCATGGATTCAGGAGGGGATTGACACTGAATGCGCCCCAAAAACACCAAGGGAAAACGGTGTTTACTTTATTTCTACTGCTGAAGATGGCGAGAGGGAGATTACG
>Ga0114962_10001836_pt1 | contig 18128 bp, 20 predicted proteins | sample C_130820_MF_Meta_FD_87017 | JGI IMG/M metagenome (GOLD analysis project Ga0114962, IMG submission 87017) | Freshwater microbial communities from Lake Croche, Canada to study carbon cycling - C_130820_MF_MetaG | ecosystem: Environmental > Aquatic > Freshwater > Lake | place: Lake Croche, Canada...
AGGTTAAAAAATACATACGAATGTCTCACGCCACGTGTAATTCCATGCAAATTTACACATAATCCCCCTGGGCTCCCTGCGGTCGCCACACCATCAACTCTACCACGGCTCCCTGCGGTCGCCACCACGAATTCATACCATCAACTACACCTGTATCCCCCCCTGACTCATGCAAAATTACACACGGGCTACTATCAACACTTCTACTTGGGCTCCCTGCGGTCGCCGGTACAAGTCTTGGATGGGGGGCCAGTGCGGGACTGCGGGACTGCGGGGCACATTGGCCACCCACACGCCACGCCACTCTCAACGTCGTCTGCACCTCAAAAACACAGCCAAAACATAACCATCCTATATGCCTTCAATCCCTCAACACGCCAGGCCACGGGCACAACGCCTTCGGTACCTCGCCAAAATTTCAAAATGTGGCGAACGCCATGCTGCCGTCGCCATTTTTTCAGCTTTTGGCGAAACATCCGACGGCGTGAAAAAATAAAGTACCACAGAATTCCGAATTTTCGCAAAAATCTGTTCACGCAACGCAAACAGCGCACACGTTTTTGTCAACATGTCCAACTTGCGCCGCACCATGTCTGAGAGCGGCCAGGCGGCTCTCTCAAGCTTCGAGGACGACGTCGCAGTGGAGTCGGGAGACGAGAGCGTCGAAGAGGAGGAGCAGGGCAACGCTGCTGACGCTGGTCTTGGCCCTATGCTCGATGGCTTTGACGACCTGATCCTTTCGCAACAGGATGCTGAGGCCCCCGATTTTTACCCAGCGGGTGGTCTGGCGGCGTCTGCATCGGGCTCTTCGATTGCTTCCGCCCCTGAAAATGGTATGAATGGCATTTTTCGTGCCCCCGTGGAATCATGGCCACAGTTTGACGCACAGTGCATCTTTTTTATTTTTTTACCAAATGCAAGCAGCTGCTGCCGCCTCGTCTAAAGCGGCTGCGCCCAAGGCCAAGGCGGCTGCGCCCAAGGCGGCTGCACCCAAGGCGGCTGGTAAGGTCAAGGCTGCCGAGGCGGAGCCGACTTCCAGCTCGTCGTCGTCCTGTACGTTCGCTGTTAGTGTGCAAAGACCACTGCTCCCCCTTTTTATTTTCGTCGTTTATGAACGTGGACGTGTGTGCGCAGCCTCTCATGGTATTATCAAGTGCAAACTGCTGAATCAGCTCTTGAAGCAAATGGAGGTGCAGCTGCTGGGTGTCGAAGAGGACGAGCTGTTGCAGAAAGACTTTCGCAACAAACTTGCTCGTCTCACGCTTAGATTTAAGTCGCATGCTGGTACGATTTGTTTTGAACAAATGTAATCGGTAGCTCTGCGTTAATAATTAAATAAGACTTTTTTTGTCATTGTACTTTTTTATTTGAATGGTCAGGCCCTGCGTATGTGAAAAAACGTGCTCAAAGCTTGAAGCCCATGAAGAACAAGTTGGCGGAAATGGGCAGTGCGATCATCAAGACGATGAAACAGTTCAAGCTTTTGGCGTTTCAATATGTACACTTTGTCTTTATTTTTTTGTGATTTTTCTTCTATTTTTTTGTAATATTTTTTCTGTATTTTCCGCTTGTTTATTCCAGGAGACGACCAAGAAGCACAGCGACCGTGAGCTTTCGTTGTTGTCCGAAGAAATGGATAACCAGTACTCTGTCCTAGACCTCAAGAAGAAAGCCCTCGAGGCCGCCCAGGAGGCCAAGGATTCGGCCGAGGACGTCAAGGCCAAGTCCCGCAAGGGTCGGGCTGCCTTGTTTGACGAGGAAGACGAAGATGCCCCCAAGCCCAAGAAGTTTAAGCCCGCCCCTGAGTTCGTGATCGAATCGCAGACGCAGCAGGGTTATGATTAACTGTGCATTATTAAAATACATGAAAGTTGCCATTTATCTTCCTACGCACCGGTACCATTTTTTACAGTTTTTTCGCAAACGATATCCACAAAGGCTGCTAGTAAAAATATTATAAATAATACTGCAAACAACATATTACTCCCTTTGAAATTTCTTCACCCGCATCGTATCCTGCTGTGCCACTGGCTTACTTTCTGCAGGTGTCGCAATATCCTCATTTATTAAATCATTAATTGTCCCTGGCTGGTTGTTAAAATGGCCATTTAAATGCTTCGTCATTTGATATCCATCTCCTAAGTTGTAGGGGATGTATTCTATAAATGTTATGCGAAATGACCAGTCATTGTTCTCCATTTTCAATGAGAAACTGTAATTGTCTGATAAATACATGTCAAGTTTATCAATGACTGGATTTACCAGTCGTGCGGATAAACCCAATTCACCGTTGTAAAAAATCCATGACTTCGGTGGAGTGTATATTTGCAGTTTGCAGAGGATATCTGATGGGTCCTGACTGTAGCCTGTAACCAGGTTCTCCTGATTTTTGACCTGCCTTAGATTGGAACTGCGGATATAGATAGAGCTCACTGGATTGACATTCACATTTGTTGAACTGCTTACATTCTGATACACAGTAGCTGCATAACCATATACAATATTTGTTGCATTGAGACTGCCAAACATACGTGCAAGAAATTGATTTGCTGGGAAATTGATTGCTAGAACAATGCTCGTGTAAGCAGAGGCATTCTTGATGCCAAATGTGATTTTATTTGTATCGTTGTTATACACCATGTTGTGAGACCAACTGTGGGTTGGCACTGCTGCCTCAATCTGTGTTGCCAGTTGGCTCATCAGTGTATTCACAGTATAATTTCCCGCAGTTAGTGAGATAGTGTAGTTGATTGTAGTCCCTCCGTTCACCGTATAGGCTATCTGTAACGTATTATTAGTACTGTTGACTTGATTCCAACTGTAAGGTATCTCTACGGATACAATCTGAGCTGTGAAATAACTGTGAGGGTCTGTCTTTGTCAGCGCTGGGTTGAGTGCTATGGTAAAATCAGAGGTCGTCCCTGAAGATCGCAACGCTGTATTACAAAAGATATGGTAACGGTTTATCTCCATTTACTGGATGCATAGATTATTTCAAGGGATTTTTAAACAGAGCTATTAATAACTAGAGATGTCTCTATACAGTCAAAATATATCCAATCAACCCCTTACACTCAATGGACTCGTCACAGGAAATTTTGATGTATTATATGTGGATGGCTCTCAAGTCAACACAAACGTCGTGCCTTATACAGGCGCTACCATGGCTGTGGATTTAAACAATCAGAATCTAAGTAGTGTGAATACCTTGACTGGAACAAATGCTTCATTTGGTATATATTACACCATCTCCAATATATTTTTGCCTTCAACGCTCCAGTGGTATATTACTATCTCAACAAACACAAGCCCCTTCAAGCTAGGTCAATCCGTAACCATTGTGGGTTGTACCAATTACCCCACCATGCAGGGAACCTATACTGTTACGGGTACAGGGACCACAAGTATTTTATTAGGAGCGCCTCCTTCAGGATTTACCACGAGCACTTATTATTTTCCCCTCAATGGCTATCTCTTTTTGTCAAACACTGGTTCATTATCTTCAACGACTGCTTCCGTTTTGAATGCGACAATACCTCTATTGAATTCCAATTACATTTCCACATCAGCGACTGGTCAGTTATATACCGTTACAAGTATTTCTATTGGTGCTACGAGTGCCATTTTTGTATCTCCATATAGTGCCTTTACAGCAGGTCAAATTTTCACAGTTACTCAAGCAACACCCACCTTTTTGAATACTACATATACCGTAAGTATAAGCACATCTGGAAATGCCATTTATGTGACCAATCCTGGGTTTGCAACTGGTTCTTATTATTTTTCAGGGTATGCCTATCTTGATGGTACTCTTGGTTCGATTAGCACTCAAGTAAGTAATACAATTGTGGCTGCCACAGCTCCTACCATGGCAGTTGGTAATAATAGCAATAATGTCGCTACCACCTCATTTGTCCAAAGTACCGCCAGTGGACTGCTCGTGTCACCCAGTTTTAGTGGTACTCCCACAGCACCGACCGCCACAGCGGGTACCAATACGACTCAGGTCGCCACCACAGAGTTTGTTACCACGGCCATATCTGCTATTCCAGCAGGCTCGTACATTGGTATCACGGGGACCACCTCAGGTGTAAATTCAACCCTGAAACTGACAGCGTCAGGTATTTTCAGTGTCCAATCATCCTTGGGTATTCCTTATTTTACCATTAACGGAGCGGGTGCAAATCCTTATGTTGCTACTTATGGGTTATCCAGCGCTACCTATATTGCTTTGACAACCACTAGTTTTGCAGCCCCTGCAGTTGGCGTCAATGGCGGGTCAGGGGACCGACTGATTGTCTATCAAGGGACCAGCTCAACGTACCCAGCCAGTATCGGAATGTCGGCTTCCAATGTCATGTGGTTCTCAAGTCCTCTACAGATGTATTGGTATCTTAATGGAGCCACAATGATGACTTTAACATCCTCTCAGCTTGTCGTTAGTTCTACGTCAGTCAATTTGAATGCATTGAATGTAGTGGGTAGCACGGGTAAAATATCGATGAGCAATACGAACTCAGCAGCTCCTGCAGTGTTTGGAGGGGGTTCAGGTGACCGAATTATTCTATCTCCTGGAAGTGGCTCCACGTATCCTTATTCTATTGGTATAAATAGTTATACATTGTGGAATAGTATTCCAACGAATGCTCAATATTTGTGGTACATAGGAGGCATAGTTCATATGATATTGACTAACACAGCCAAACAAGGCCTTGGAATTGGTAATGGTTCGACGGATCCCGCATGTACTCTAGACGTGGTAGGAATCGCAAACATCTGGACTGGAACTAGATATGCAGTCATCAATAGTCAAATGGCACCAGGTTCTTTGACCCTTGGCAGTATTACTTCATCGTATGGAGGAGGTAGTACTTGGACAACCAACACAGCTGGGTTGTTGATGGAGACAAATGCTAACCAAGAAATTGCAGTACATCATGGAGGTAACAGTGTCAATAGTTTGATATACTACCAAGGTTCAAACAGGCGCTTATTCATCGGGAGAAATATGGGATGGGGCGTCAATAATGTGCAATTTCCTGGCGCAGTCTATACTGACGATTGGTTCCGACCCACCAGTAATACTAATGGAATGTATTGGGAGGGGTTGGGCTGGGGAATCGGAGGAACAGGAGGTAGCACGTATGGTAATGTCACAACCTTTGGTGCAGGCAAAAACACATGGAGCGGCTATGATATCAACAGTCGTTGGACGTTCATGGCAAATGGGAGTGCATGTGGAATCCATGACCTAGATAACTCCTGGCGGCTGTATTTTAGCACAGCAGGGACTCCATTCAGCTCATTAACAAAGAGAACCTCAATTGGTTCGACCAGCGAACCAACTGGTATGCTGGATGTATTTGGAGACTGTCGTGTGCAAGGACGTACTACTGTATCAACGGGTGGTATTTACATCACAAATACGAATAACAACACTACACACCTCCCGTATTGGCCCGATGGCAACAGTTATATACGTTCAAATTTGATAGTAGACCAAAACTATTTATCCATTGGAACTTCAACCGTTCAATTTCCATTGTACGTTGCTACAGGGGCGAATTACTATTTTTTCCTCGCTAATTATTTTAATCAGAATGGAGGCTACAATGGTGCATGTGCTTACAACGGATATGGCACGTGGGCGGTCTCCGCTTATTTTGCCAATGCAACAATTACCAACCAATGGTATGCAACCGTTTGCGATATCCGCATCAAGGAAAATATTACTCCTGTTGGACCCATGCTAGATATTATAAACCAAATTAGAATTGTGAGTTTTGATATGATAGACAAGAATCAGAAAAGAGATGAATGTGGCGTGATAGCTCAGCAACTGGAAAAGGTATTTCCAAATGCGGTAGAACAGCACGTGGGTGCCATTCCTTGTTATGGATGCAAAGCTTCTCATACCGTACTTGAAGATGGAACAGTAGAACTCGTATTTGATACAAAAAATACCCCACTATCGATTGGCGACAAGATAAAAATCGTTACGGGCACGGAGTTTACACAAGCAGTCGACCATATCGTCGACGTTTTATCCGTGGGAGTCGGAAAATGCACAGTGAGCAAATGGGGTACGAAAGAAGAAGAACTAGGCGAGGTGTTTGTGTATGGTAAACAGGTCGATGATTTCAGAAATGTTGATACGCCACAGTTGGGTGTCCTTGCGTTGAAGGGTGTCCAAGAGCTCTCTAAAATGATAGCCGACCAGGATAAAGTAATCAAAGAACAGGGAGATACGATTACGGCATTATCAGAACATATGATTCAATTGACAAATCAGCTCAACGAGCTGACTCGAAAGCTAAAAAATATCCCCCTCTAGTAAATGGATGTTGAATGTTACCGCAAAGGGGGAAAGGTATCAAAGCTGAAGCAGAAACAAAAGCAAAAGCAACATCAAACTGTCAACGTATATGTAGGGAAACAGAAGGCAGCCCCACGAAAAACACATGCCCGCAAACCACAGAGGGTAATGGGCCCAACATTTGCCATGCATGATAGTGGATTTCAACGACTAGCAATGCCCTACAGCCACCTGTTACACCAACAGCCCATACCACAGGCCCAAGCGCAGCCAATATCTCAGCAGTTTGCCGTGCAACCACCTGGTGTCATATCCTTTTCAACCCCTATACAACGTGAGAGCATTGCTGAAGTGAAGCCTGAGATTGCTTCTTCTACGATAGCTGTTATTCCTGGTGAACTCCATGAAAGCAAGGAGCCTGTAGAGGAGCCTGTTACAGAGCCTGTGCATGAAAACCCAATCCTCGAGGAGCGTGCTGTTACTTCTGCAGTTGCAGCAAGTGTGTCTGCAAACACACGCTCTAGACTGGGTCCATTGTACGATTATGAAGATGCGGTGAATGCAGTACACGAGGGCAAAGGTGGGCACGACCAACGAAAAAAGATATTGGATGATATCCTATATAAAGTTACTGGAAGCCGAATGAACCCTAACACTTTATTAAAAACTAGTATTCCTGACTTGAAAGAAAACATTCTTAAAATCATCCGTAAACGACGAGGTGATTAAAAATCTGTAGTATTATAAACAATGGGGTTCTGGGACACAATCAAATCCTGGGCTTCTAATGCTTGGAATGGAATCAAGAACGTTGCAGGGAATGTTTGGAACACAATCAGTCCGGTCGTACGGGCGATTCCCCTCGTAGGAGATAAAATTGCTACGGGAGTAGAATCGGTAGGAAATGCGATCGATACGGGGGCAAGGGGTCTTGGAGCTTTAGCGAGTGGCAATTTGTCTGGAGCGTTTGGGGCAGCTAAAGATGCCTATAATGGAATCAAAGACGGTATAGGCAAACTGACTTCCTTGAAGAACGGTGGGATGGTTCCGCCACGGAAGCATTTCCAGAAGTGATGGGGTTATTTTTTGTATACACAATGTTAATAATTTTATTTGTTATCATTAAGTAAAACAATGGCTACTGCTGGTATGAATCCGATGGTCCTATCCGCTCAGTTCTCAGAGGTTCCGAATGAACTGACTTCGTCTCAGCGCAAGAAGCCCATTCCCCTCAACGTGAAGATGATGGCCGTTGCAAGTCAATCGGGCTCGGCTACGTCCGGCTCTCAAGTAAACTTTCAGATTTCATCGGCCAACGGATTTATCAAGCCGAGCTCGATGTTTATCAAATGCCGCATCACTCTGACTGCTGCTGCTGGTAACGCTGCTGCAAATACTGTGGTGGCCTGGGGCAATGCTTGCAGAAACTCGTCCTCTATTATCGAACGGTTTACAGTGTCGTCTGGCGCTGTTCTGGAATCGATTAACAACTACGGTTCTAGCTACGTTCCTACGTTACTGCTTCACTGTTCCAATCAAAATTACATCAATGGGGATGATAAATTATTGGAGGGTGGGTACCGTGCTGTTGCTGGGTGGGACTATACGACCCAGAATGCCGCTTCTTCTGCTCTGAACAGCTGGGTCGATGTTCCTTCTGGTTCAGGCTATGCCGCAGCAAACGGGTTTGTAGATGTCTGTATTCCCTGCTACAGCAATCTCTTTGGCAACGAGAAAGCGTACCCCCTTGCCCTTATGGCACAGTCCACGTTAATCAGCCTTGATTTAGCCGTGTTTGGCAAGGCGATTTATCAATCCCTTGCAGGGTACACTGATTACACCGTCAGCAACGCTCAGCTCTGCTATGACCTCATTCAAGTATCGCCCGAGTACCTCATGGCGCTTAAAGCCCAGATGGCCCAGGGGATGCTTTATAGCATTCCGTTTACCTCCGTTTTGTCGTCTCAGTTTTCTAAACAGGGTGCTTCAACCACGTATTCGTGGGGTGTCGGTTTGTCTTCGTTGAAGGGTGTTACGTACAGCTGTTTGGTTGCTCCTACGACTGCTACGAATGCTAAATATCTCATTAGTGATTGCTCGATTGGTACGGTAGCAGGCAACAATTTCAGGCTGTTTATTGACGGGCAGCAACAGTCCTCTGTCGTGCAAGACAGCACATCTGCTCGGTATGCGTCACAACAGGCTGTATTCGGCCTACTGACGGATGTTTCAAGAACAGTAGCTTCTGGTGGTCTCATTGGATACGGTACTACGGATTACAGCGTGTCGCCTGTGACGTATGAGAACAACTTTTTTGTGGGTGGTCAAGGGTGCATGCGTGTGAACGAGGCTCAGACAATGGCGGGTAGTCAGGCCAATAACCTATCGCTAATTATTGAAACGAACAACACCAACGGAACGGTTGTCCTGTGCAATGCTTGGCACGACCGCATCCTCGTTATTGACGCCAATGGTTCGTGTAACATTGTGCTGTAAGCGGTGTGTGAAACATAAAAAATATAAATAACAATATTTGTCCATAGTGTTATTTTTGTTTATGAAAATGGTTGGTATCAAATGACTATGGTTATAATGCTTATTGATACAGGTGAGAGGTGCATGAACGACAGTACTTGTGCCACACCGCTCACAAATGACTGGTGTAACCAGTCTTTAAGTACTTGTCTCAAACTTTTGAAGAAATCAGCAGCTTTTTAAAAAATGACCAACAGGCACGGGGTTTGGCCAGTTGCTTTTGAAAGAGCAGTTGATGATACATTTCCAGCGTGGCCTGTTTCGAAGGAAGCTTCGTCCGCTGTAATACATCGTCGTTGAATACAAGGTCGTCTTCAAACGAATGTCTATACAGTACTTTCTGGACGACTTGCTGCGCAATGTGCTTTTGAAAATACAAGCGATCCGCTGGGACTCGTAAATCAACCAGCAGAAACAGGAAATCTAGCTGGTCTAATTCAATGTTGTTGTAACAGGCTTCAAAGAGAATGACCTTACCGTAGGACTGCAGTACAAGGACATCTTCCTGTTTTAAGTCACGGGTATAGCAAAGGACAACCTTTCCTTTTAGTGCGTTTGCAGGTGGCTCTTCTTCCACTTTCTTCTGCTCTACTGCAAGAGGAGGGTCTTTGATAACGGGTGGGAGATTCATTCTATACTATGAGAAAATATTTTACATACGTGGTAGCAGTCTGTTTTCATTTATTTGCATTTTTCAGTGATTGGCAACTTTGGTGCGTAGGGTCGCAAAAAATTGAAAAATCTGCGAAAGCATCAAGTGAATCGCAGATTTCTGAACTTTTGGCGACCCTACGCACCAAAATCAATTTTTTTAATTTTTTGCTCACAATCGTCAGCGTGTAATTTTACATACGTGGCAGATGAATTTTTGCTTTCTTCAGCATTTTTGCGACACGTGGGACGTATCGTTTGGGAATAACCACTTCTCCCTGTTGCAAGAGGCACGGGATTTGGTCAACTCCTTTCGTGGGGATTTTGACGTGTATATACTTTGGGGGTCGTCCTTTATGGGTCGTTTCTAACAGACCACCTAAAGCGATTTTACGGTTGGGGAACATCTCTACTGGAACACGATATTTTGGTTGGGCGAGATGGGTTCCACGTTGAAATAGTAGGTCCCTTCTTGAAACCGTGCAACAAGAGGGGCTGCATTCGTTGACAAATCAATTAGGTTTATTTGAAAAGGCCCCATATAATCCACCTCCCATGACACTTCGCCTTGGATTTGTGCATGTTTCGATATCGGCAATGATATTTGAAGGTACAACGCATTGCCCCACTTGAGACGAGTAAATTGGCTATTGAACTGCAGCGTGTACTGGTTGGTATCTGGAGCGGTATATAGGGTCTGGGCCCCGACAAATGTAACCTTATAGCGACCGGATGGCATTAAAAGATCCACATACTGCGTGGTGCTAGCTAGGTAGATTTGAACCAGCGTCATGTTTACTATTACTGCATATTTTTATTTTATGCAGTAGTAATAAATGCAGTTCACAACTCGAGAGAATCCATTATCTTCTGAGATTGCTCCCATGGATAACCAAGTCGTGAAAACGGACGATCCGTTGCCTATAGGCAATCTGAACTATATTTTCTGTGCAAAAAAGGGCGGCGGCAAATCAACTTTACTTTTGAATCTCCTGAAGAGAAAGACGTCCCCGTATTATCGTCAATTCGATAATATTTTCCTGATATCACCAACTGCAAATCGTGACGAGAAGTTTAGTAAACTCATTGACGAGTTGAAAGTAGATAACAAGTACTTTGACACATTGGACGATGACATCATCGAAGAGCTGGTAGCTCGTTTGAATCAGTTTAACCAGCAGTATAAGGAAGAGCATCCTAAGAAGACTCCTCGTAATTTGCTTATTCTCGACGACTGCATACACCTTTTACCCACTTCTACTGCACATAGTGCTATCAATCAGCTGTTTACGAATCAGCGGCACATGAAACTGTCGCTCTGGATTTGCACGCAGCAGCTTACAAAACTCAATCGACTTATCCGCAGTAACGCCGATTTGATATCATTTTTCCCAAATGATAACAAAAAAGAGTTCGATACCCTTGTGGATGAGTGGTCTATCAATCCTAAACTACTGCAGAATGTATATAAGTACGCTACACAGCGACCCAATTCATTTCTTCATATCAGCTTCTTTGGAAGGAAGCCTATTTTCTTTTCAAAATACGATAGAATTATCGTGCCTGACTCTGACGAGAAGGAACTAGTAAAGTGAATCTCTTACTTTAGCAGGTTGTAATACGTTGCGAGGTGGCACAGCGGGTGACGGATAGACTGCGTCACGTATTTTGATGGGTAGTTTTTGCACTACCGATTGGTCTAAGCCTCCGTTGGCGTAGCCTGCAAGATTCTTAATTGTTGGAATGGTCGACATAATTCGTTTCTGGAAATCCGTCAGGGATGCATTGAATGCGTCGTGGATGCCCATTTATGGTACGTCACATTATTATTTCCAAGGATTGACAACCTTTCCACCATATTTTTGTCGGACAAACAGGTTGGGGTTGAGGATGCCAACATCTTCAAGAAGGTTTTTACCTTTGATGCCCAGGTATCCTAATGTGCTCTTCCATGGGCTTGTCGTCCACTCCTCTCCCATGGTGGTAAGAAAACGGTTATCAGACTCCCTTGTGAGCCGTGTAGCTTCTGGTTGAGATAGTTGTCCCGATTTGACACGTTTTGCGATCGATTCATATTCCGTATCGTGGTAGAGGCCTGCTCTGTCGGCTCGGTCTACAGGAGGATGCGTTCGCATGTACTCAGGGTCCAGCGAGTTCCAAGGACCTAAGTAGTGCCCTCCCGTGAATATTGTACTACCACGATTGTATAATTCTGATGCCGTATCTTTTACGTTGTTCCATATGTTGGAGGCTGCATTTTTAACACCACTCCATAAATCTCCTAGCCATCCCATTACTAATGGGACTTATTTTTATTTCGACCCACTTTAAGGGCCTGTAGCTTGGCCTGGAGTGTGCCTTGCACAATTGCACGGTGTTGCTCTTCTAGTTGTTCTTTTTGCGGTAGTGATATACCATCTTTATCTGTTTGAACGGCTAATGATGTGAGATATGCCTTGTTGTAGTCAGTTAGCGTCATGAAGTCGTCCGGACAAGGTAGAAACCCCATCAGTTTGTTTTGAATCTGTCTGGAGGATGCAAACGACATGCTTTTATTAGGGGTGTTCATTTTAATTTGACAAAGGAATTGAGAAAAATGTATGCCTGTACTAGATGACCGAATTTACAGACGACGACCTGAAAGAGTTCAAACTATGGAAGGAAATGAAGGGCAATATCAGTGGTATAACGATGAAATCACCTACTGAGACTTTGCCGAAGAAGCCCAAGAGGCCTCAGACCGAGGCACAGAAGGCTAATTTCGCCAAGGCTCGTGAGGCTTTGGCTGTGAGTCGGGCAAAGATTAAGGAAACTGGTGAAAGCCGAGTCTTTAAGCCCACCAAGGAGCATCTGCAAAAAATGGAAAAGGCTAGTGAAGAAGCTGACAAATTGAAGGAACTTATCCCAGACGTTAAAATTACTGTGAAGAAAACACGGGGGCGACCCAAGGGCAAAGTTCTACTGGCAGGTCCAACACCCATGATGAGTGACGATGAAGACGAAGATGAGCCAGTACCCTTACCAGTCATCAAAGAAACTCCCACAAAACGACCTGTGAGCGCTAAACCCTCTATTGCCATCAGTGGTAAAAAAACTAGCGTTGTTTTTTCTGAAGATGCTTTGGCGGCTTATATGAAGAAGCTCAATGGGTTTTAGGATTTTTTGGGGCGGCCCCTCGTCTTCTTTGGGGGAGGGGTCTCTTGGATCTTCGGGTCATAATTCTTTGACATGGCGGGAGAATGTTTCATCTGGTATGCATACTCTACACGTTGTTCTGCAGTCATATTTTTTAAATCTGCTTTTTTTGTGCGCATCTGTCGAAGCGTGTTAATCGTAATATGCAACCCTAGTTTCTTATTGAATTTCCCAATAAATCCACTAAGAAGTGACTTTCCAAATAGATAATCACCTTGTCCCAAATTCTTTTGATGAATGTATGCTCGGATCGAATCTGACAATGCTTTATTGACCTCTATTTTATCTTCTTTATATGTTTTATCAGTCTTGAACTTATTAAGTAAAATGGTTATATTTTTATTAGTATCAATGGGAACTACCGCATAATTTTTAGAAGTATCCTTAGGTGGCTTATTCATAATTTCCAATTGAAGATTGTCACGAAAACCGCTTAGTTCATACAGGGCAACGACAAGATACTCTTTGGATACTTCACCGAATGTATCCTTGACCTGCTTCAGATATTTGTCTAACTTCATCGGTTCGGTAGTAGCATTACGCTCATCTGTCTGAAAAGTAGATTTTACCTTATATACGTCGAATTTCGTTTTGAAATGTTGTTTAAGATGCTCAGGTAATTCGATAGGCGTATTATCAATTAACTTGAGAATGGACTGGTACATTGATTTTTTTGAATTCGTACTGTATTTTTTTGTGGGGTCATTTTTTTGTGTTGCTTCTTCGATTCTTTTAATGACGAGTTGCGGTTTTTTGAAAGCAGAGGCGAAATTGGACGTGCCCAAGATACGAGCGAGTTGCTTGATGTCATTCTTCATCGTGGGATCGCTCTTTTTCTCCTCGAGCACCTTGACCACCTCCTGCAGTGCTGCTGCCTTTCTCTCCTGGGCGGGGGTTAGTTTCTCCGTGGGCTCTGCCGCTTCCACAATTGCCCTTACCTCATCTCGCTTTGCCTTACGTCGTTGTGCAATGACCTCTTTGTGGGCTTCATAATATTTCTTGGCTCGGGCTTTGTTTTGGTTTTTGATGCGTTGCAATTGCTCTAACTTCTGTTCAGCCGTTTGTTCCATCTGAAGAGAGTTTAGGTTTATTTTTAGACCGGAGGTGTTGCGTCAGACTTTTTGAGATTATCCCGTCAATTTTATTGTTTCAATTTTTTTTTGGATGCTCATCAGTTCACGACGGACATACTTGCTATCTTCTTCATAAAAGGGGAGTTGCATCCGTTCCTGATGAGACAACCCTTGGAGTATGTCCATGCCTGTCTTCAGTCGTAGGAGACGTCGATGGATGGTTGGGAGTTCGATATGGGATATTGGAAGGGTATTAGAGTTCTGGAGGACGGCTTCGTAGAGGCGGAGGATGTTCATCTGATGGGAGGGTGATAAAAAACATAACTCCACAACCCCACAAAATAACAAATGGAATTGGCCCGAATTCATAATGACTAAAACACTAAAACACTAAAACACTGGGGTTCAAACATAGCGACATTCCCATGGTCTCCGTGTAATGCACTATGTACCTGCTCATAGTATTTCGCCCATGCATACGCCTTTTGCTTTCTCGCATACTGGAGCTTGGTCGTCAAATGTTCCACCGACATCGTTGTATGATTCGCTTGTTTTGTCTTATTTATATCTCGGTTTTTCAAATCAATTTTTATTTTTAAAACACACCGAATCAAAAAAGACTCAAAGACTCAAAGACTTAACTGGTTCTGGCTCGAATTCATAATGACTAAAAAGATAACTATTAACTATTGACTATTCTGTAGTTAATAGTTATCTTTTTTCCTATACGGGCGGAGAGCCAAATCTTATTAAGTCTTTGAGTCTTTGAGTCTTTTTGAGTCTTTTCAGTCTTTTTTTGTAAATCATAAACTTTTACTATTCCTCTACCTCTTCCTCCTCAAGACGGGTATCTTTCAGACCCCTGTAAACATAGGGACGTACTTCACGCCCATCTACTTTACGCTTTATTTGCACTGCTTTATCCAAACCATAGAAATCCTCCAGTATATCATGGAAATCACTCTTTCCATAAATTTTCATCGTTTCATGCCACTTATTCTCCTGGCAGTCACTCGAGTACCTTATAAACAACTGAGTATTCTCCACATGGTCGTGTTTATTATTCGTCTTAACAAGTCGTTGAGATTTACACCACTTGTGTACACTATTTTGATTACTACACACCTCCTTGGTAAATGAATCTACTTGCGGTACTTTAGTGACCTTGTCCGCATAGAACTTTTGAGCATACTCTGCGATAATGGTAAAGATGAGGTTCTTACGAGATGTCAAGACCCCTACAAAGGAATCGTTTCGTTCAAATGTATTTGAGAAGTTAAAGCACCATAACCGACTGGCAAACGCATCATCGTCAAACTTACAAGGCTCATTTGTAGCGATCGCCAAGATGCAGCGAAACAGGACGTCAATGGTCTGCTTCTCACCCGCACCACGAATGTTCTGTTTGTCGTTTCCTGAGATAGCCTTCATCAGAGTGGTATTATATGATTGCGTCTTCTTGGTTTCAGAGAGTGTAGCCATACGTTTATTGAGCAGATTAAACATTTCGCTATCGTGCACTGCCTTGTTCTTTTGATTGATAAACAGGCGTTCATTGGCGATACAATAGAAGGGTCCCAGGAGTTGGCTTAGCATGTCTAGGAAAGTACTTTTACCACCATCACGCTTTCCAATGAAGTTAAAGATAGCCTTCAAGTACGTTTCACCTGAAAAGATGTACGCAATGCATTTCAGTAAGCACTCTACGTATTCTTTGTCGTCTGTATTTAACCAGTCATAGAAGTATTTCATAACAATAGCCCGTTCCTCCTCAGTAATGGTTACAATTGTGTTGTCCGTCGTTTTAGTAAAGTAGTCGCTTTCCATCCGAGGTCGGACGATATTTGTTTTCAAATCAATGACTTGATTGTTTGCAATAGGAAGAAACCCTTTGGCACAATCAAAGTGTTCCATTATGAATTGGGTATCATCCATCACATCGATCAAACGACCAGCCATAGCGATGATGTTCAGTTGGGTACTATTGCGACGAATCTCCGTCAACGCACGAGTTCTTTCTTTTTCATCAGGATGGCGCTCAATATAAAGGTCTAAGACACGAGTCAGGTGCAAACACAAATGATTAACTTTCTGAGGCGCCCACAATGCTGTTTCAGAGTTGTATACGTACAACTGTTTTTGATAGGCATCGTATTTAAGAATCGGTGTTAACTCTTTGAGCAGGTGTAGTGCATAATCCTGCTCAGTCAGTTTCACATCGTCTACGTGGTGTAGATCTGAAATATCGATGTCCTCGTCCATTATCTTCTCACTCAATTTTATGGCAAACCCCATCTTCTCCAAAAGGACTTCCTCTAAAGCTCTTAGAAGTTCGTCGATGTCGTCTACATCCCGTTTGTAAATCATAAGTCCATCAAAACATAGCGTTCCATACTTGATGTTTCGAGAAATTAAATATCGCTCAATATGGGAAAGTGCCACGTTTTCAATATCGCACATGTAGTAGTTCAAGCAGGTTCCCCTTCGGTTGTCTTTCTTTGCTTTGTCTGTTTCCGTTTCTTTCTCCTTCTTGGGTGTTTTGTATTTGTTATCCGCACGAAATTTGTATTTTTTGTAGTCTGGGTGTTTGTAGAATACATCCAAGAACTGTTGGTGTGTCGTGTAGAACTCGTTGAGCTCTGCACACGTAGTTTTGTCAGTGCCACCACCGTTAAGGACTGTTAAGAAGTATTTTTTCACGTCGTCTTTTGTTTTCAAGACAGTGTTTTCAAAACGGATCGACGCTTTCTCGCCTGGCACTTTCTTGCTGGGTACCGCTTTGTAAATGTTTGTTGTACCGATCCAGGTAGACAGAAGTTCATCACGGTTGTCGATGTATTTGTCCAAGACAGGATGATTGAACTCAAGTTTCTCAACAAGATGTTTAAGAAAGGTAGGATGAGCGTTTTTCATATCAGAGTCATGGAAAAGGCCTTTAGCGATGGTATGACGTAGAGGGCGACACAGGTTTTGCAAAGACAGGGGAGCGAAGCGACGCCCACTTTTTAACTTACGACCATAACTATATTGTACTTTATTGGTTTCTTTTTTGTGGTCGTAAAATTGGTTGATAATAGTCGCAGCCGTTTTAAAATCAACTTCTACCCATTCACTTGTTTCACGGTTGAACTCCGAGAAAGTACTGCCCAATCTTTCGTATACAATCTTGAAATTGTCACGGATGATTCGCAGGGCTTTCATATCGACTTCTTCGTGCAAAACCATCACATCGTCACGTTCATCGTCTTCGATATTGTCCAGCACTTCAGCTGCAGCAGTATCAGTAGTGGGGATTTGTACGTCTTGCTCGGCATTCATGACAACTTGGTTCGTAGGCTGGTTCATCGCTCTATGTATAGAATACAAAATAGTTTTAAGTTCTATACGCAGAATTTTTGCAATCAATTTTTATTGTTTTCGATCTCAGAATTTCATTCGCCAGGATTTTCTTCTTTCAGCGCCGGAAGAATCTTCCTCGGGCGACCCCTCGGTTTTCCGTTTGGCACATATGTCTTTTTTGAGAACGCCCTCTTACGTTCCCGTTCATGTCTAAGCCATTTCAATGCATACAGAATCTCTTCAATGGTAGTTCCATCATTGAGTGTGGTAAGTTCATTGTTGACCGTATTTTTAATTTCAATAGGCATCTTGGTAGCGGTCATTCTATTAACATACCGGAAGAATGTTTTAAGTCAATTTTTACACTGTTAATTTCAATTTTTGTTGAGTTGGGAAAAAGGTGCACCGAAAAAATAGGAGACTTCGGAGACTTGAAATGTATCCTAGGTCCCGAACAAAATCAACTGCTCTGACTTCCGCACTCGCACTGACAAAAATCTAGGAGGGGTAAAAGGGGGTTAGAGGGGTAAAACATGCGTATTCCAATCGCTATGGATAAAAAGGAAAATATTTCAAACCGACGATGAGAAATAAAACACCGAAATTCCTAGCCAATATGCATTTTTACCCCACTTTACCCCCCTTACCCCACTTATTGTTTATAAAGAGATATATCTATAGTATTTGTACTACAAACTTGGGACAATTGCATTGAGGACTGGGTGGCAACCCAAGTGGGGTAACTTTGTTTATTCCCAGATTAACCCCACTTCATCCAGGTTACCCCACTTGGATTTTTTTCAGGGGCGACCGAAGGGAGCTCAGGGGGATTATGTGTAAATTAGCATGGAATTACACGTGGCGTGAGACATTCGTATGTATTTTTTAACCTTGATTTACACGTGGCGTGAGACAGTATGATGTATTTTTAAGCCTCGATTTACACGTGGCGTGAGACAGTCTGGCGTGATAATTGTCCATATACATATGTATATGGACAATTATCACGCCAGACTGTC
>Ga0114962_10001839_pt1 | contig 18111 bp, 18 predicted proteins | sample C_130820_MF_Meta_FD_87017 | JGI IMG/M metagenome (GOLD analysis project Ga0114962, IMG submission 87017) | Freshwater microbial communities from Lake Croche, Canada to study carbon cycling - C_130820_MF_MetaG | ecosystem: Environmental > Aquatic > Freshwater > Lake | place: Lake Croche, Canada...
GCACTGCCTCGTGATTTCGTAGAGCGCGAAGCAAGGACGCAGTCGGCTTCAACCGCCCTGCTCAATAATCAACGGGTTGTTTCGCCCGAGGCCTTTTACGATGCAAACCAGAGCGCCTTCGATAGAATTTGCCTTTCAGGAATTCTCGTGAGCAGCCTTACTCAGGCAAACAGCCTGAAGCAGCAATTTGCCTCGGGTGCATCGTTTAGCGACCTCGCGTCTCAGTATTCCTTGGACGTAAGTAAGTCAAAGGGTGGCGATCTCGGTTGCTTCGGCCCCACAGACTCGCAATATCGCGCAGCCATGGCCAACGTTGGCTCTTTGAAGGTCGGCGGAGTGGCCGGACCGCTGCAAAGCGGACAGGGCGCATATGCCTTGATCTTGCTTCGAGACAGGACGCCATCAAGCTATGCGGACTCAAAGGCGGCGGTCGGTGCAGAACTATTAACGCTGCGCGGGACTTCAGCGCAAAACCAGATTGCTCAGTCGGCATCGCAGGCGAGCATTTCGGTAAGCCCCAACTATGGCCATTGGACCGTGAACAAACTTGGTGCGTCCTTAGTTCCACCAGTAACGCCACCCATCTCGTCCTTGCTTAACGCCTCGGCGGGCTAAGCGGTGGCTTCACTGCCAAAGGTGACCGTGGCTGGACTCGGCCCCGGTCCTTTGAGCCTTCTCCAGAGCAGCCTCATGGATAGGGCAGCTCTTGCGCCAGCGGTGTTGTTGCGCACTCAGCGTCACCCTGCCGCAGAGCCTTTTGCTGGATATGAATCACTCGACGCGCTCTATGAGCAGGCCTCGTCATTTGAGCAGCTCTATCCCGAAGTGGTCGAAGCCATCGTGCAAGCTGCGCAAAAGGCTGGCGAGTTGCTCTACATCGTCCCCGGCTCACCCTTGGTTGCTGAGCACACGGTTGCGCTCCTTCGTGGCGATGCACGCATTCAGCTGGAGATCATCCCTGCGATTTCCTTTCTTGATCTTGTCTGGGAAAGGCTGGGGGTGGATCCTGTGGATCAAGGCGTTCGCCTGATTGATGCAACGGACTTTGCGGCAAGTCCTGCTGGCCCTGGACCCGTCCTCTGCACCCAGGCTTGGTCCCCTCAACTGCTCTCGGAGATCAAACTCTCTTTGGATGAGCTCTCTAGTCGCGAAGCTCCTAGGGCGGTCATCCTTCATCACCTCGGACTAGAAGATGAATTGATCCTCGATGTCGCCCTCGATGAGCTCGATCGAGCAATGGTTCCCGATCACCTGACCTCGGTGTGGCTGCCAGTAGTGGCGACACCGGGACAGGCCGTCGACGCTTTAGTGGCGCTCATGGCGCAACTGCGAGAACGCTGCCCCTGGGACGCTGAGCAAAGCCATGGGAGTTTGGCGCGACACCTCATTGAAGAGGCATATGAAGTCGTTGAAGTCCTCGACCTCATTGCCGATGGGACTGGCAGCGATCACGAAATGCTTTGGCTAGAGGAAGAACTCGGTGACCTGCTCTTCCAGATTGTCTTCCACGCTCACCTCGCGAGTGAAGTGGGCGCCTTCAACCTCTCAGGGGTGGCATCCCACGTCGAGGCAAAGTTAATTGCGCGCCATCCTCATGTCTTTGCTGGTGAGGAGCTCGCTGAAGATGGTGCAGTGGGTCAATGGGAGCGGATCAAGCAAGCAGAGAAGCAGCGCGAATCGGTGACTGATGGCATCGCTCCGGGCCTTCCCGCACTCAGTCTGATTGCCAAGCTTCGTTCCAAGGCCGCAGCCATAGGCATGGAACAAGCCACAGTGCACAGCGCTATGGGGGAACTCCAGAAAGCAATTTCAGCCCTAGAAGTTGAAGCCGGCGAAGCGCAGATTGCCGCACTACTCAGTGCAGTTGCTCAGTATTCCGCGGCCAGTGCCTGTGACGCCGAAGCAGTGTTGCGAAAGCTGGCGAGCTCACTACGCACAGAGATTCTGAACTTCGAAGCAGGCGCAAAGCCCTAAGGAAGCCTTGGTGGTATGGCGCAGGCCATCATCGGCGGTATCCTTGAAAGAGTAGTTACCCCCTCGGCGCCAAGGAGTGGCAGTGAGCACCATAGAAGTCGTTGTAGGGCGTCAAGTTCTCGACTCCCGCGGAAATCCAACTGTTGAGGCTGAGGTCATCCTTGACTCTGGCGTGGTCGGCCGCGCGATTGCTCCCTCTGGTGCCTCGACGGGAGTCCACGAAGCCGTTGAACTCCGCGATGGCGGCGATGCCTATCTGGGTAAAGGCGTCCTGCAGGCTGTGGCAAATATCAACGGAGAGATCTCCGATGCGCTTGAGGGCGTCGATGCCCTCGACCAGCGCTCGGTCGACAGTGCGCTGATTGACCTCGATGGAACCGCTTCAAAAGGCCGCCTTGGGGCCAATGCCATGCTGGCGACGTCATTGGCCGTGGCTCGTGCGGCCGCTGAAGAACTCGACCTGCCCCTCTGGCGAGCCCTCGGGGGAGTGAACGGACACGTCCTTCCCGTACCCATGCTCAACGTGATCAACGGAGGCGTGCATGCAAAGAACTCCATTGACTTCCAGGAGTTCATGATTATGCCCGTGGGCGCATCCTCTTTTTCTGAAGCGCTTCGTTGGGGCGTCGAGACCTATCACGCACTCAAGGGTGTCCTTGATCGCCGTGGACTCTCCACCGCCGTGGGCGACGAAGGTGGATTCGCCCCCGATCTTCCTGACAATGAGACCGCCGTCAAGGTATTACTCGAGGCGATCGAAGCCGCGGGCCGTGTCCCGGGTAGCGAAATCGCGATTGCCCTCGACCCCGCCACCTCTGAGCTGTTTCACGAAGGTCGCTATGAACTGGCCGGTGAAGGGCGCAGCCTGAGTTCGGCTGAGCTGGCCGAATACTGGCAGGACCTCGTTGCTCGTTATCCCATCGTCTCTATTGAAGATGGCATGGCTGAAGACGACTGGGACGGTTGGGCTGAGTTGACCACGCGCATTGGGGCACACTGCCAATTGGTTGGTGATGATCTCTTTGTGACGAATGTCAGCCGCCTAGAGCAGGGTATTGAACGAGGAACGGCGAATGCCATTTTGATCAAGTTGAACCAGATCGGCACCTTGACCGAAACCCTTGATGTCATGGCGCTTGCTGAGCGCAGTGGCTACCGTTCCGTGGTTTCGCACCGTTCGGGTGAGACTGAAGACACGACCATTGCAGACTTAGCGGTGGCAACCAATGCTGGCCAGATCAAGACCGGTGCTCCTGCGCGCTCAGATCGCGTGGCGAAATACAACCAACTGCTGCGCATCGAAGAACAACTTGGCGATGAGGCTCGATTCCTTGGCATGGGGGCCTTTGCGAGGGGAGTCGGTGGTCACCGCGAGTAGTGCCGCCCGCGGCAAGGCGAAGAGCATGAAGGTGCAGGCTGCACCATCCTGGCTTTGGATTGTTGGTGCGCTGGTAGTTGCCACGGCCTTAATCGCTGCATGGTTCCCCTTCAGTGCCTTAGGAAGTCAGCGATCGGCGCAGGCCAGCGCCTCCGCTCAGCTCAGTAAATTACGGGCGGAAACCCAAGCCCTTCAGGGCGAGAAAGCCAAATTGAAGTCCCCCAGCGAACTCTCCAAGGTTGCGCGCGAGCAATACCAATTGGTCGCCCCCGGAGACCGCGTCGTACAAGTCCTCCCTCCCACGGCAAACCAGCCCTCTCTTTCCACCGGCAAGCAGGCCTTTGCCGGCGACCCCGGACTTCGTCCCCCCGTTGCTCCTTCAGCGGCAGGCTTAATCACGGATGGCGAAAGTGCAGCCGCTGCGGGCTTGGGTCACCCCAATACGCAGCAGCCGGCCCATCATGGCCAAGGTTTTTTTGATCGGGTGCTTTCCACGCTCGAGTTCTGGAAATGAGTCAGCGGTTTTCCCTCGAGGAGGGAGACCGCGAACAGATCGTTGAGATGATCGGGCGGCCATTGCGAGGAAGTTGTCGGGTCGTCGTGAGAAATCTTGCGGGTGCCCCAGTGGTTATTGAAAACGAGCCCTTGCTCGACGATGGAACGCCCATGCCGACACTCTTTTGGCTCGTAGATCCCACTCTGAACCGCGCGGTCGGCCGCCTCGAGGCCGAGGGTGGCGTGAATAGGGTTGAAGCCGAACTCGGCGATCTTGTGCTGGATGAGCTCCACCAACGTCACGCAAAGTTGCGTGAACGCCTGATGCCGCTTGGCCACGAAGGTCCTGCACCAAGCGGCGGAGTAGGGGGAACGCGCCGAGGGGTGAAGTGCCTTCATGCCCATTTGGCGGCTGGTCTCGTTGATCCCGATCCTGTTGGTGACTGGGTGCTTGAACGCCTAGGAGAAGACGAGGAACTCGCAGACTATCTAGGCGGCTTGGTGTTGTTAGCGCGAGAGGGAGCAACCGATGAGTTCTAAAGCTGTAGCAGCGATTGATTGTGGGACCAATTCCACGCGACTCCTCGTGGTCGACGCCGAGGGCCGCAGCCTTGAACGGCTGATGAGAATTACGCGCCTCGGTCAGGGAGTGGATGAAACGGGACTGCTGGGAGCAGAAGCGCTTGAGCGTTGCTATCGGGTTCTTCGTGAATACCGCGAGGTGATGGACGGCTTTGGCGTGAGTTCAGCTCGCCTTGCAGCGACTTCGGCCGCTAGGGACGCGGCCAACGGTCCAGAATTTCTGGCACGGGCCGCTGAAATCACTGGTGCAGTGGCTGAAGTCATCCCGGGAGTTGAGGAAGCGCGGCTGTCTCATCTCGGGGCGACGAGTGACCTCGATGCCCCCGAAGGCGATGATCTCATTGTCGATATTGGGGGAGGCTCTACTGAGTTGGCCCTCGCGCGAGGCCTACAGGTATTGGGATTTTCTATGCAGGTCGGCTGTGTCCGCCTGAGTGAGCGCTACCTTCATACTGATCCGCCGACAGAAGAAGAGTTAGCGGCAGCAAGAACTGAGGTTCGCCGCGCTCTCAATGAGGCAATTGCTGCTCAGCCAGCGCTTGGGGAGCTCGCCTCAGGGTCACGACTGATTGGCTTAGCGGGAACGGTTTCTACGCTCGCTCAACTCGACGGAGGCATATCGACCTACCGCTTTGAAGATGTCCACCATCGGCACTTGAACGCTGCGGCTGTCCAAGCTTGGACTGAGCAATTAGCCACGGAGAGCATTGCGCAACGCAAAGAGCATCCGGGCATGGTGCCTGGCCGTGAGGACGTCATTGTGGGTGGGGCAATTGTCCTTGATGAAGTCATGACCCGTTTTGGCTTCGAGAGCTGTCTGGTTTCCGAGCATGACATCCTCGACGGCATTGCCGCGGACCTGCTGAGTTCTTGATGCTGGCGCGCAAGGGCGCCTACTGCGAAGATGTCCGTCATGCCTCTGCTTGAACGCCTCCTCATGGGACCTGGCCCCTCAAACGTCTACCCCGAGGTCATGGCGGCGGCCGTAGAGCCAGTGCTCGGTCATCTTGACCCGATATTCCTCGGCGTCTTGGACGAAACCATGGCTCGCCTGAGAGAAGTCTTTGCCACAACAAACCCCTTGACCTTTCCGATTTCAGGGACGGGCTCGGCCGGTATGGAGGCAGCCTTGGTGAACTCGATCTCGCCTGGTCAGGTCGTCGTGGTGGCTATCAATGGACTCTTTGGCATGCGCATGGCGGAAGTCGCTTCTCGCCACGGGGCCGAGGTCATTGCCGTGGAGTTCCCCTGGGGTAAGCCCGTGAATCCTGAAGCTCTCGTGTCGGCCCACCCCAGTCCCGCAATCATCGCAGTCGTCCATGCTGAAACCTCAACCGGTGTTGTGAACGACCTGACCTGGCTTGGCGCCAATAAGGGCGACGCACTCTTGCTCGTCGACAGCGTCACATCATTAGCGGGTATGCCCCTGCTCATTGACGACTGGGGCATCGATCTTTCTTATTCAGGAACCCAGAAATGCCTTGGGGTGCCCCCCGGCCTTTCGCCCTTCACTGCTTCACCGCGAGCGCTTGAACGTTTTGTTGATCGGCCATCAAGTTGGTATCTGGACCTCAGTCTGGTTGCCGCCTACGTCTCTGGCGATGCAACTGGCACCCGTAGCTACCACCACACAGCTCCAAGCACGCAGGTTGTTGGTCTCCACGCTGGTCTTGGAGCAATTCTCGAAGAAGGTCTAGAGGCAGGCTTTGCGCGCCACGAAGAAACAGGTAGAGCCTTGCAGGCAGGCCTAGAGGACATGGGCTTGGACTTACTCGTAGATGCTCCTCATCGCCTCGCTCAGCTCACGACGGTCATGATCCCCGATGGTGTTGACGATCTCACTACGCGAACAAGCCTGCGTGAGCGCTATTCGATCGAAATTGGTGGTGGTGTTGGCCCCTTGGCGGGCAAGGTCTGGAGAATTGGCTGCATGGGCCACAGTGCGAGAATGGCAAACGTGCTCACCTTGCTTGCTGCTCTTGAAGAGACGATTGCGCGATGAGAAGCCGCCATCAAAGCTCTGAAGCACTCGTGCTGAGCGGATCCAGGGTGGTCTTACGCACGCTTACTGAAGCTGATTTTGATGCCTGGAGCGAAGTTCGCCTGCGTTGCCAATCCTGGCTCTTGAAATGGGAGCCCCGTCCTGCTTCTGCTGGCTATCCCACTGAGGACAGGGCAAATTTCCAAGCGCGCTGCGCGGTGCGTGAGCGTGAGCGCCAACTGCAGACGGGATTTAGCTTCGGCATTTTCGTGGCCGGTGGGCTTCGAGGAGAGTTGACCCTCTCTTCCATACAGCGAGGGCCTTTTCAAAGCGCCTCTATTGGCTATTGGATTGATGAAGCCATGGCTGGCCGCGGCTACGTTCCCGAAGCGGTCATCGTCGCTACGCAATACGCCTTCGAAGAGTTGGGCTTACACAGAATTGAAATTTCCATCATTCCTCGCAACACTCCCTCGCTCAGAGTGATGGAGAAGCTCGCTTACCGAAGGGAAGGTTTAGCGGAGCGCTACTTGGAAATCGATGGTGTCTGGGAAGACCACGTGAAGTTTGCGATTACGGCTGAGGAATGGCAAGAGCGCCGTGGCGAACTGCTCGAAGTCTGGGTAGACGCGCCTTAGTTCTGTCGGACAGCAGGGGAGTGGCGAAAGAACTGCTCCACGGAATGGTCGTACTCGCTGTCGTCACGGGGAGGATGCATGGCTCGTGAGAGCCTGAGGCCGGTGGCGAAGTGCTCAACGGCTCCCGCGCTCGTGAATCGACAGTGAAAGCCCGTGCCGATGAACTTACGCGTCGCGATGCCACGGCCATAACGCAAAAGGTCTTCGAGTTCGTCTGGCATGTCGAAGTGCAGGAAGGGGATCTTGGGAGCGATAGTCAAAAAGGGTTTAAAACTCGGCACGGGGAGAGGCCGTGTTCCGCAGATCTCCATCACTTCACTCCAGGGAATGCGCCCCTTGCCCGCCACGTTGTAGACGCCAGGTAGGCGATTGTGAATGGCATGGAGGAGGGCACTCACTACATCCTCCTCAGCAATGAACTGCAACAGAGGATTGAAACCCATCAATGAAGGGCAGAGCCGCTGCGAGAGGTTCCGACTGAGCGGTGTCGTGAGGTCAGTGCCCAGCACGTTACAGAAGCGCAGGATGGTCACCGTGATTTCGGGGTGGTCATCGGCAAATTCTCTAATCAGTTGCTCGGCCTCAATGAGTGAGCGCTCCACCCTGGTGTGAGGTGACTTCATTCTTGGCGTTTGTTCCTTGAAGGTATTGGGGTCACGCTCGGTGGCGCCATAGACCAGGGCTGATGATTTCACGATGAGGTGCTTGACCTTAGAACCAGGAGCACCCGCCGCAGCGAGCATGTTCATGGTTCCAATCACGTTGATTTCCGTGAGCGCCCGGGGCGCAACCAAGGTCGAGTCAACGACCAGGAAGGTGTGCACAATCGTGTCGACTTCGGTGGCGCGCACCAGACGATTCAGAATCGAATAGGTGCTGTCAGCATGAACAAATTCAGCACGTTCAAACTTCACTGATGGCCTGGTGTCGCCAAGGCCTAAGAGGACTTCAAATGTTGGATCTTCCTCGAGAGCACTGATCACTCGACCACCCCAAAAACTGTCAGCACCAGTTACGAGAACACGTTTGCCCATCAGCCGAACCAAATGCTCTTACGCTTACGCAAGAGTTCGTAGACAGCTTCTTGAATGAGGGAACGAATGCGATCCGTGCCTTCCATAACCTGACTGCGCGGATAGCTCGCAAGGCCTCTAGGAGCATCGAAGGTGACGGGGTCGAGCACGCGGATCTTGAATTTGGCCGGGAGGGGGAGGATGGTTCCCAAGGGGCCCATAGTCAGCATGTTGATGGTCACGGGGAAATAAGGGGTGCCGAGCAGTTTGGCCACTACTGGCAGGCGAGCTACGACAGGCATGGTCTCTTCTGAGCCAATGACGGCAATGGGATAGATGGGAACACCGGCACGCATGGCGATTTCCACGAAGCCACCTCTGCCAAAGCGTCGGAGTTGATAACGATCTCCAAAACTCTTTGATGGACCCTTGACCCCTTCGGGAAAAACCAGCACGAGTTGGCCTTGTTCGCGAAGTAAGCGATAGGCATTCTCTGGTCGTGCGGGGACGCCACCGCTGCGCTGCCACATGGTGCCGACGAAGGGGATAGTGCGAAAGAAGTAATCAGCCAGTCCGTAGACCGGTCTGCCGAGCAGCTCCTCGATGCCGTGCATGATGACGGGTGCATCAGAGGGGATGGCACCAGCATGATTGGAGACCAGGAGGGCACCACCTTCCTTAGGGAGTTTCTCCAAGCCTTCCCACTCAACACGGAACCAATGCTTGTAGATAGGCGCATAGGCCTTTCGGATCATGCTCCGGAAGTGCTCGCTGCGACCCCATTCGTCGATATCGCTCAAGCGGTTTGGGTCCTCGGCAATGTCGTCATCGAACTGAGGGAACAGCGATGGGATTGGCAACATGGAGGCAGCCTCTTTTTCGGCAATCTCCACGGGGCGATCTTCCATTGCAACATCGTACCGAAGGCACAAGAACAATTCCTAGGCCTTTAAGGCCAGCCTTTCGAGCCCTTCTCGGGCTAGGCGATGCAGGCTAAGGGGCATCAAACTCCCGAAGGCTGCGAGCTCTTGCTCGGCGCCACCCTTGCCAGCCAGGGTCAAGTATCTCGCATGTTTCGTCACGATTTCTATCCATGGCCCCGGCTCGACGAGCACATCCTCGCGAATCTGCACCGCTGGCACACTTCGGCGTCCTTCGCCCATGCGAGAACGGAAGAGATCAAAAACCATCACCGCGGGATCATGGATGCGGCGCACATGGCTGCCACTCATATCTTTCCAACTCACGGGAACGCTGCTCACGCCTAGACCTAGTCCTTGTGCTGTACGCAGGAGTTCGACGTCAAAGGCAAAGCCGTCAATGGAGCCGAGAGCAAAAAGGAGGCGACCCGCCGCAGTGGTAAATCCCTTGCAGCCGCATTGCGTATCAACGATGCGCACACCGGAAAGCAAGCGCACCAGGCGATTAAAGATTCGCCCCATTGCGCTGCGCACGGGCGAGTGGTACTCAATACGATGACCATCGCTTGCTCGGTCGCCGATTGCGATGGGTGATGATTCGAGGGCTTGGACGATATCGCTGAGGTGTCGCGGATCGATAGAGGCATCGGCGTCAATGAAGCAGCTCAAGGCGCCTCGGGCCTGAGCCAAGCCGGCGCGAATGGCTGCACCCTTACCTGAGTTTTTGGAAAGGGAAATCACCCTGAGGGGGATGATGGGGCTGACAATGGCTCGTGCTTTCAGTGCGGTCTCATCGCCAGAGCCATCATCGACGACAATGAGCTCGAGATCCCTAGCAGCCAGATCACTGCTCAAAAGTGCGGAGATAATGCGCTCAAGGCCTGCGCTAATACGTTCTTCCTCGTTATAGGCAGGGACGATCACCGTCACGCTTTGGCCCACTTCCATCCCTCCATCGTGCCACGTCCCTAGCGCCGGTTGACCAAGGGCTCGCTCATCCCTAGCCTGTAGCAGTGGCGCAGGTGAAAGTTTCAGGTGGAATCCTTGAGGGATCGATACAAGACGGCGTAACGGCATTTCTTGGCGTCCCTTACGCAGCGGCACCGATTGGCCCTTTGCGCTGGCGGGCACCTCAAGCACTCGAGCCCTGGAGTGGCATTCGTAAGGCACTGGATTTTGGAGCAGTCGCCCCTCAGCCACCGATGATCCCCGGTATGGCTATCCCTGGTGACCCTGAAGATGATTCTGAGGACTGCCTCAATCTGAACATCTGGACGCCAGCCTGCGACGGCGAGCAACGACCGGTGATGGTCTTCATCCATGGGGGCAGCTTTGTCACCGGCACAGGAGCGAGCATCATCTACCGCGGTGATCGTCTCGTGCGTAGAGGTGATGTCGTGGTGGTCACCATTAACTATCGCCTTGGTGCTCTTGGTTTTCTCGCCCACCGTGCGCTGCGTGATGCCGATGGTCAGGTTGGTAACTACGGACTCATGGACCAAGTCGCAGCCCTGGAGTGGGTGCGCGAGAACATTGCAGGATTCGGTGGAGACCCCGAAAACGTGACGCTTTTTGGTGAATCCGCTGGGTCCATAGGCATCGCGGCGCTCCTTGGAGCACCTTCGGCGCGCGGCTTGTTTCAACGGGCAATTTTAGAAAGTGGCCCCGTCTATGTCGAGGGCTCAGCGGAAGCTGAAGAAGTAGGCGATGAGCTCTGTGGCCTGTTGGGCATCCATGAGCCCGACCGAGCGCGTCTTGAGCAAATCCCTGCAGGAGATCTCGTAACGGCAGTGGCCGAGATTCAGGCCCGGCCAGAGAAAACCGATCGCATTGAGCTGCCCTTCATCCCCGTCGTCGACGGAAGTTTCATCACTGAGCATCCCTTTGAAGCCCTTGGAGCTGGTGCAATGTCAGGCCTTGAGCTTCTGATCGGGACAAATAAGGATGAGATGACGATGTTCGCCTTTGCTGATCCCAAGGTCAGCACCATGGATCGCGATGGTCTCATTGCCTGGGGCGAGCGGTCTATGCCTGAACTTCCGGCCGCAGAGCTTGTTGCCGCTTATGAAGTTGCACGCAGCAATCGCGGAGAGCCCATCGACGCCCCAGCCCTGTGGATGGCGATAGGTGCAGATCGGGTATTCCGCTGGCCTTCATTGCAAATCGCTGCCAGGCATCACCGCGCTGGCTCACCAGCATTTGTCTATCTCTTCACCCAAGAGACTCCCGTTTTCGGCGGCATCCTCGGCTCCTGTCATGCTCTCGAGTTGCCCTTTGTATTCGGTACCATCGCTGACGAAAATGTGGCTCGCTTCGCTGGTGGAAGCCCTGAAGCAGATGCGCTGAGTGAAGTGATGATGGATGCTTGGATCAGTTTTGCCAGAACTGGCAACCCCAGCACCGATGTCCTTGGGCAGTGGCCTGCGTGGACTCCTGAAGAGCGCGAAACGATGGTCTTTGGACCTGCTTTGGGCGTACAGCCAAATCCCCGTGGCCAAGAACTTGCGATCTTCGCTGAGCGATTACCGTTTCCAACGAAGTAGTTCAGCTCGGGGGGCGTAGCCCAATGGCAGAGGCAGGGTGCTTAAACCACCTCCAGTGAGGGTTCGAGTCCCTCCGCCCCCACGGATCATCGAATTTAGTTTTGGCGCTTGTTGGAGATTGGATCATCCCCATTTTGGCATTCAGCCGGTCGATTGGCGCCGAGCGGCCTTGGCTTGCTTGGTGCATTTAGCTGAGCAGTACTTTATTTCGTGAAAATTCTTACGCCACTTCGCGCGCCACTCAAAGGCTAGGCCGCACATTTCGCAGAGTCGTGGCGCAATTCCGTTCTTCGTCTTGGCGACACGGGGCGCTTTAGGCACCTTTGCAGATTATGGTCATCACCTGATTGTGCAGCCATTCAAATTTGAGGCAAGTGCATGGGGTTCCAATGTTCTGCCGTGTCATTAGCCCCCACCTGGACGGGTCGCCATCGACCCGGTCCACGCAGTTGGCATCAGGGGGAAGCCCGGAAACTCGCGAGCTTGAGTCCCCACGAGGAAATCGAAGATCATCCCCTTAGCTCGACCAGGCTTAGAGAGCTGCGCCAGCGAGTACGGCTACCATGCCGATTATTGCTGCACCAATCAAAGCAAAAACTACTCCTCGGCCTAGGACGAGAAGCCAGCACGCGGCGAACGCCAGTGGCACAAATTGCCAAAATTGAGTCAACTCCAAAGCAAGGGGAATGGCTGATCCGGCAATTGCACCCACTACTGCAGCCCCGGCTCCGACGAAAAAGGCTTGGATGCGATGATCGCTACGCAGACGATTGAAATGCCTCGCGCCTGCAATGACGAAAATAAAAGAGGGAGAGAATGCGACGGCGGCCGCGAGCAGGCCGCCCCATATTCCGTTTGCGGCGTAGCCAACCGCTGCAACCGTTTGAACGACTGGTCCAGGTGTGACCTGGCCTAGGGCGACGGCATTGAGGAATTGGCTCCCCGACATCCAGTGGTAAGTCACGACGGCATCATGTTGCATCAGGGGAATAATGACGAAGCCGCCTCCGTAGGAAAGCGCACCGACTTTGAACGCAACCCAGATGAGGGCCGCGATGCTGCCCGTGGCTAGGGGTAAGAGGGCGGCGGGGAATAGAGATGACAGCCCTCGAGGAGGCTTAGGGCCTCCCTGAGTTCGGATGGCGATTTCTGCGAGGCCGCAGGTGATGAGCACAAATACCAGAAACGCACCGAAGCTCGCAGCAGTGGCCGCGCCAGCGGCCAGGTAGGTTACCCAACGAAGCTTGCTCGCGGAATTTGAGGCCATCCTCTGCCAACTTCCCCGCATGAGTCCAGCTGAGGCGCTGATTGCGACCGCAGGCACAGCTGCGCCGGCTCCAGCAGCGAGACCAAGAACCCAGATTGGCGGGTGTTTGGCGAGAAAGAGCGCGGAGAGGGTCAAAACGATCACCAGTCCTGGAAGGATAAAAAACAATCCACCAACGATTGCCCCAAGTCGTCCGCGAAGTCGCCAAGCGCAGTAGATAGCGAGTTGGGTTGAGGCTGGGCCGGGGAGAAGGTTTGTGGCAGCGATACCGTCTTCAAACTCATCGCTAGTTAGCCAAGATTTACTGTCGACGCAAAGCTTACGAAAAAGCGCAATATGAGCTGGTGGGCCACCAAATCCGATTGCGCCAATACGACCCCACTCACGAGCAATTATCCCGAGAGTAAGTGTTTTGCTTTGGTTCGTAGACGCCACGTCAATGATCTTAGATAAGCCGTCTGTTGCTTAAGGCTTATCCCTTTTGGCCTATGGAATCGTTTGGGCTCCGCAGATTGTTCGCGGAGAAGTTTTAAAGCCTCTGACCTGCTTGAGGGATGCACCATTAGGCGTGTCGCAATATGAAAACTGGCACGACCATTGGGCTCATGACAACTACCTTCAAAGCACCAGCGGCACAGGCCTCTCAGCGCGAAGCCGTCGTCCTCGTTCGAGTACTAGGGCGGCTCAGCATTGATGGCTTGAGTGGACCCATCACCAGAGCGCGAACCGACGAGCTCATCGCCTACCTATCGCTCCACCCCAGGGGCGTCTCGACTGCGCAGTGGTCGGAAGCCCTGTGGCCAGAGCGAGTGATGTCGCCGGCAACGGTCTACTCAACGGCCTCAGCAGCGAGACGAGCGCTCGGAAGCCATGATGAAAGCTGGTCGCTCTTGCCTCGCGCCAGGGGAAGACTGCAATTAGATAAGGCAGTTATCTCCGACTTGGAGTTGTTGCGAGACGCTGCAATTTCGGAGGATCCCCTGACTTGGTGGATGGCACTGGATCTGGTCCGTGGCCGCCCCTTTGAAAGTTTGGACTTGGCCTCATGGCCAGTCGCAGAAGGCTTTGTTGCCGAGGCTGAGGCACTTGTCGCAGATTTAGCCTTGAGGGCAGCTACCCGTTCAGCAGGTCGAGGTGAATACTCACTGGCCCTTTCAGCGATTCGCACTGCTGTCCTTGCCGCCCCCTTCGATGAGCGGCTCTACCGCTGTTGGATGGAAATCTCCCACAGCGCAGGGAATCCAGCCGGAGTAGAAAGTGCCATGCAGGCTTTGGCGAGGAGTTTGGGGGTTGATATTGCCGAGGCAGATGCCTTAGTTCATGAGCAAACCTGGTCGAGCTATGCCGCACTTCGCCCCCTATCCAGCCGGAGCACCAGGGGAAGGTCTGGCAGCCTGTAACTTAGAGAGGTGGCAAAAAACGATTCTGGTAAGTGGGTTTCACGTGCAGCGGCAACGGGTGGCGGGCGTAGCTATCGCAGCCAACGGCCGACGAACTACTACCTCGCGCTGACTCTCGTCGTCGTTCTTGGCTTGCTTTCCATTGCCATCTCCCGCCACAGCTACCGCAACACCTCAACGACGGCCACCGGTGTTCAGCCAGCAATCGGCAGGACCTGGTACGCGGGCTATGCAATATCCGTCTGCGGGACAGAGCAGCCAAGTTTGGCAGCGAATACCAGCTCCACGACCGGCCAGACCACCACGGGTGATGGCGTAGTCAAAATCACGCCAACCGCCAAGGAGAATGCTGGCAAGAATGCCACGGTGGGTAAGTTTGTAACTGCGTACAGCGGCTTTTCAGTAAGCCAGGCTTCGATCACCATTCCTGGTACTAGCGCAAAGACGCTCAAAACCGGCGATGTTTGCCCAAGTGGTACGCCGGATGCTGGCAAGAAGGGCGTGGTGACTGTCGCGTACTGGCCAACGGTTGCCTCAAAGTCTCCTAAAGATGTCACCGCTGATTACGCGAATACCCGCTGGGCGCAGAACTCCTTGGTTACCTTCTCCTTCGCTCCGCAGGGCGCAAAGCCCACGCGACCCGGTTCGACGACCATCTCGGCCATGTTGAAGGCCGGGTCTGGTGCGCCAACCACGACGGCCATTACTTCGATAACGGTGCCCGCATCAACGCTGCCTGGCTCCACGGCTACTCCGTCATCCTCACCGATGACCACAGCTCCCGTGACCACTAGCTCAAAGCCCTAGCAAGATGCAGGCCATCGTCCTCGTGGGTGGTGAAGGAACGCGCATGCGTCCCCTGACCTACACCACACCAAAGCAGTTGCTCCCCATTGCTGGCACCACCATGCTTGAGCGTGTTCTTGGCCACTTGGCGAGACATGGCGTGAGCGAAGCTGTGCTTTCCTTGGGGTACTTGCCCGATCGCTTTTTAGAGGCTTTTCCAAAGGGCGAAGCTGCAGGCGTGAAGCTGCGCTACGCCGTAGAGCCTGAACTCCTCGATACCGCCGGCGCTATCGGCTTTGCTGCTCGCGAAGCAGGCGTGGAAGGAACCTTCTTGGTGGTCAACGGTGATGTGATCACTGATCTTGACGTAACGGCCTTGATCGAGTTCCACCGCGCACGCTCGGCAGAGGCGACCATCGCGCTTCACCCCGTCGAGGACCCATCGGCATTTGGTGTAGTTCCCACTGATGACCAAGGCCGCGTTCTCGAGTTCGTGGAGAAGCCCGACCGCGACAAGGCACCAACAAACTTGATTAATGCCGGTACCTACATCATGGAGGCCTCGGTCTTAGACCGCATTCCTCAGGGACGGCGAGTTTCTGTGGAGCGCGAGACCTTCCCCTTGATGGTTGAGGCTGGAAGCCTTTACGCCCATGCTGACGCTGGGTACTGGCTCGATACGGGAACCCCCGCCAGCTATCTCCGATCCAACCTTGATCTGCTCAATGGCAGCCGCGAGGGTATTCCCGTGGAGGGCGCTCGGCGGGTTGAAGCTTCCGTATGGGTAAGGGGTGACGTCAAGGTTGAAGGCTCTCTGCGGGGAGCAAGTCTGGCTGGAAATGCTTCCGTGATCTCCGCGGGAGCAGAGGTACTCGACAGCATCTTGGGCGAAGGGGTGGAGATCGCCGCTTCAGCAAGGATCACGCGTTCGGTATTGATGGATGGCGTCAAGATTGGTGAAGGTGCCCAGGTCACAGACTCCATTGTTGGCTTTGGAGCGGTTCTCGGTGCTCGCACAGACATTGAAGAGCTGAGCGTCATTGGCGCAGGGGCTCAGCTCCCCGAAGGGGTCAAGCTCTCCGGAGAGCGCTTCGGCGGACCCGAGGAGGCATAGATGCGGGCACTCGTAACCGGTGGTGCCGGCTTCATTGGGTCAACCTTGGTCGACCGCCTTCTTGCAGAAGGCCATGAAGTTGACGTCGTAGACAACCTCTCAACGGGTTCCTTGCGAAATCTTGCGGGCGCGAGGGCCGAGTATGCACACGTACTGCGTATCCATCAAGTGGATATCACCGATCCTGAGCTCACTGAACTCTTCGTACGGGCAAGACCAGAAGTCGTATTCCACTTAGCCGCACAAGCCGATGTGCGAGTTTCCGTGAATGATCCCATCTTCGACGCAACGGTGAACGTCCTCGGTACACTCCGGGTCCTTGAAGCCTGTCGCGTCGCTGGAGCGGGCCGCGTGGTTTTTGCCGCTTCAGGCGGGACGCTTTACGGCGAACCCGACGAGGCCGACCTGCCCATCCTCGAATCGCTGCCGCACCGACCCTTGTCGCCCTATGGCGTGTCGAAGAAGTCAGCCATTGACTACCTGACCTGTTACCGCGAACTCCATCATCTTGAGTTCTGCGCGCTCGCGCTCGCCAATGTCTATGGCCCTCGCCAGGATCCTCATGGTGAAGCAGGCGTGGTGGCTATTTTTGGTCAGAAGATTCTCGATGGCGAAACCGTGACCATCTTTGGGGATGGAAGCCAGACCCGTGACTTTGTCTATGTCGACGATGTCGTTGATGCCTTCTACCGCGGAGCATCAAAAGGCGGCGGTCTCGTTTGCAACATCGGAACGGGTCTCGAGACCTCGGTGAATGAGCTCTATATGACCATGGCTCAAGCAGTCGGGTCCGATATTCCCGCTTCCTTTGCGCCAGCGCGCGTTGGTGAACTCGCTCGTTCCTCGCTCAATATTTCACGAGCAGAAATGCAGTTGGGTTGGATGCCCTGGACCGATTTGGGGACAGGGACTGCTGCGGTGATGGATCACATCGCGAGCCAACGCAAGTCCTAGCGGAAGAGATCGTCCCCTGCGGAACGAATGATCTCGGCTGAGACCGATGATTCGCGCAGCCAAGCTTCGGGAACTCCGCGAACAATGGCGACGGGAACACCCGATGCCTTACCCATGACCAGCTCTGCAGCTGCAGCAATTTCATCGGCGACGCAGACCTCAGTAGCCACCAATTCACGCCCACCAGCATCTTCACTGCCACGTAGGTCGATGACGCCAGCAATCCCGGCAATGCCAATGGCGACGTCGGTGACTCCCTGTCTCCAGGGGCGGCCAAAGGTATCGGAGATGACTACCCCCACGGAAACCGAGAGCAAACGGGCAAGGCCAGCTCGCAGCCTTCTCGCAGAGCGATCCGGGTCGACGGGAAGCAGTGCTGCGGTGCCCGCTTCGACATTGGAAAGATCAATCCCGGCGTTCGCACAGATGAAGCCGTGAGTGGTTTCGCAGATGCGCAGATCTCCACGCCGCCTCAGAATTCGCACCGACTCGGATTCAACTAAGGCCACTTTCGCTTCGCTGTCATCATGGTCGAGCATGACCATGCGGCCCTCAGCCTTGGAAACGATTTTTTGGGTGACGACGAGGACGTCACCATCCAAGAGGGGTGTAGCTGCATGCTCCCCGAATACTGCTGCTATGAGCGCATCAAGCTCATCCCCGGGGCGAATCTCCCCAATGCCTTCAATGGGAATGATGGTGAGCGGTTTGCTCATGCGTTCAGCACAACCTGAGCGAGCGCTTGAGAACTCGCAGCGTCAACCATCATCGTGTCGGCAACAATGCATCTCATGCCAGCTGCCTCGACCGCAGCACTCAGATCAGCATCTATCTGGTCGATTACCAAAGTGGCGGCGTAGGGGGCGAGCAGACGAGCAATGCCTACCGCTGAGACTTCATGGCCAAGTTGTTCCATCAGTGAAGCAGCTGGACCTTTGATGGCTTTCCCGCCAACGATGGGGGAGACAGCAACGGCCCTGTCCCGCTGAGCTTTCACGGCGTCACCAATCTGCTTGATGGCAAATATGGGTCCAAGGGACAAAATGGGGTTGGAAGGGCAGAGCAC
>Ga0114962_10001840_pt1 | contig 18110 bp, 13 predicted proteins | sample C_130820_MF_Meta_FD_87017 | JGI IMG/M metagenome (GOLD analysis project Ga0114962, IMG submission 87017) | Freshwater microbial communities from Lake Croche, Canada to study carbon cycling - C_130820_MF_MetaG | ecosystem: Environmental > Aquatic > Freshwater > Lake | place: Lake Croche, Canada...
AGAAAGCCTATGAAAAAGCATTTTTGACTTATAAATCAAAAAGTTTTCAAGATTCATTTAACCAGTGTTTAACCATAGAACAACAATTCCCAGGGAGTAATTTAGAAGATAAAGTCGTCTTTTTAAAGGCTTTAAACAAAGGAGAATTAAAAGAATTTAGTTCTTACGAAGAGATTCTGAAAATATTCTTACAAACTTTTCCTAAAAGTCCTCTAAAAACGGATGCTCAAGAATTACTGCAGGCCTTAAATAAAAACAAACGATAATTATGATTGAATTCGAAGCAGGTCAATATCAAAAATTTATTCGTTTTACCTATCGATTTTTCTTAGGTTCAACACTAGCAGCCATATTATTTATTATAGCTGTCAATTTTAATTTTTTATGGCTGTTTGGAGGTATGCCGAGTTTACAAGAACTTGAAAATCCAACAAGCCAGGAAGCTTCCTTAATCATTTCGGAAGATGGCCAACAAATAGGAAAATATTTTAGAGAAAATAGAAATCCCGTCGATTTTGAATCCTTGCCATTGACGGTAGTCAATACTTTGATGGCAACAGAAGATGCCAGATTTACCGCGCACTCTGGCATTGATTTCCGGTCAATGATTCGTGTAATTGCCACATTAGGAACCTCGGGTGGTGGCAGTACTATTTCACAGCAATTGGCTAAAAATCTATTTAATACCAGGACAATTGAATTTGGAGAGGAAGATCCTGTTTATATGGGAGTTCTCATGAAAATTGGAGGACTAAAAACACTTATCGCAAAAGTGAAAGAATGGATTTTGGCCATTAAATTGGAAAGAAGATACACGAAACAAGAAATTATGGCCATGTATTTGAATGAGGTAAGTTTTGGTAACAATGCCTACGGAATTCAAGTAGCGGGAAAAACCTATTTTCAAAAAGAATTAAAAGATATTAACATCGTTGAAGCAGCAACTTTAATTGGATTGCTTCAAAATCCTTCTTTATATGACCCAAGATTAAGACCTGATAGAACGTTGGAAAGAAGGAATGTTGTTTTAAGACAATTAGTTAAATACGATTACCTGACAGAAGAAGATGCCGAAAAATTCACTTCGAGCGATCTGAATTTAAAATTCAAAGTTGAAAACCAAAATACTGGCGCAGCACCCTACTTTAGGGAATCCATCCGAAAACAAGTTTTGGCGGTTATCAAAGAAATCAACGAAAATAGACCTGATGATCAACAAATCAATTTGTATACGAGCGGATTAAGAATTCATACTTCTATCGACTCAAGGATGCAAAAATATGCTGAAGAATCCGTAGTAGAACACATGAAAACGGAACAGTCGCTGTTCAATGGTCATTGGAAAGGACGCAATCCTTGGGTAAATGAAGAAATGAAGGAAATTAAAGGATTCATTAAAGATGCCATGAAACGTACTCAGAGGTTTCGAGATTTAATGACCGCCTATAACAATGATGAATACAAAGTATGGGAAGAATTGAATCGACCGTTAAAAATGACAATTTTTTCATACCAAGGCGATATTGATACAACCATGAGCCCAATGGACTCATTAAGGTATTATAAAAGAATATTAAACTGTGGTTTTATGGCTATGGATCCAACGAATGGGCATGTAAAAGCTTATATTGGAGGAATAAATTACAAATATTTCAAGTTCGATCATATTTCCCAAAGCAAACGCCAACCAGGTTCTACTTTTAAACCGTTTGTTTACGGTGCTGCAATTGAAAATGAAATTGCGACTCCATGCGATGAATTGATTGATGAACCTGTGACTTTCGGAGAAGAAGATGGCTTGACGGGTGGTACTTGGACCCCGCAAAATTCCGATGGGAAATACAGTTATGAAAAATTAAAATTAAGAAGGGCGATGGCCTTATCCATCAATACCATTTCAGCTAAATTAATGAAAACATTAGGGGCTCAAAAAATTGCAGAATTTGCCCACAAAGCAGGAATAACTAGCCCTCTTTATGAAGGGCCTTCTTTGTGCTTAGGAGCCTCGGAGGTGTCTGTTTACGAACAAGTATCCGCATACAGTACTTTGGCGAATGGAGGAGAAAGGATTGAACCCATTCTTATTTTAAAAATTACCGATAAAGTAGGAAATGTCTTGAAGGAATTTTCACCCACCGCGAAAGCTGCTATCAAACCTGAAACAGCTTATTTAATGACCTATATGTTACAAGGTGCGGTTCAGGAACCATTAGGAACGGCAGAAGGCTTAAAAAGAACGCCTATCGTTGACGGTAACGAAATTGGTGCCAAAACAGGTACGACTTCGAACTTCTCCGATGGATGGTTCATGGGAATTACTCAAAAATTAGTAGCTGGTGTATGGGTTGGTGGCGATGATAGAAGTATCCACTTTAGAACATTGGCTTTAGGACAAGGTGCTAAAATGGCGATGCCAGTGTATGCTAAATTTATGACAAAAGTTTATGCCGACACGGAATTAGCTACAGAAGGATACAAAAAAATGCCATTCACGAAACCTGAAAATTTTCAATTTGATTTCTCCTGCAGTGGAGTTAGTTCTGCAGATTCAACGGTGACAAATTAGTTAGTTATTCTCTCCTCATTGGCCTTGTATTAGAAAAGAAAAGAGAAAAGAGAAAAAAGAGAAGACTTCGGTAGCTAGTAAAACGAATGAAAGGTTAAAGTCAAATTTAGTATCAAAATCAGGAATAAAAAATCTATACAAAATATCAATAAGCTGATTAATAGCCATTTTAACAAACAACTTATTATTTTTACCTGTAAATTGCAGGGGGTAAGGGGACGAATTTCCCCTTAAAAAATTTAAGCAAATTCCCTATCTCAAAACTTATAATTATAATCAATTAACTGATATTCTCATTATTCAGATACCAACTCACGGTTAATTTCCAACAAAAGATTTTAACGCATCGGATTGAAGTAAGAGGTAAGAGGTAAGAGGAATTGAGTGTGTAGAATCTGAAATTATCTTCTCATCTCTCTTACGTCATACATCATACATCATTTTCATTTGTCTTGGATTAATTAAAAGAAAAAGTTTTTTTGTTTCTTTTTTTTAAAAAAAAGAAATACCATCGAAAATGAATTAGACGATAAATTGCATTTCTTTAAAAAAATAGGGAAAAGCAAATTCAAATTCGCTTTTAAACATACGTTAAGAAATGACCCTAATGATAATTTCAACTCTTAATTCGTATTATTAACTAATCCCAAATAACTACACTTCTATTGAGGAAGACTTTCTACATTAAGCATGGAATTGGTTACTTTTCTGAGGGAATAAGTAGAAAAATCTTGAGCGGCATCTAAACCAATTCCGTTAAACAGTTCTGTGTTGGTTCTAATTTGGACAGGTTTTTCAGTAAAAATTCGCTTTTCGTCAGGAACCCAAGTAAATTCATCCGTGGTTAATGTTTCTGATTTTTTGATATTGTAAATTTTTACATGACCCATCAGTCTATACTGATTTTTTTGTCGAAAAAAACGAGCAGAATCTCCTCGAATTTGCGTACTTACATTACCCAATTTATCGTAAAACCAAAGCTTCATCTCCTTTGGATATACTCGATCTTCAGAATAGAGGGTAATTTGTGTTTCTGTAACCATGCGAACAACTGATTTGGCTGAATCAGAAAAAACCATGTCTATATCAGTTAATTCAGATTTCGGCCCGTCGTAATGCAAATTGTTGGATTTTTTTTCTTCTTGACAAGAAAAAAATAAAGGAATCAAAACGAATAATAAAAGGAATTTCCTAAGATCACTCATTTGAGGAATTAATTAATTTTTTGCTTAACAAACCATAAATCACTCAAAGTTAATCCGATAGAAATCCGATGATATTGTTCTTCTAAATTGTTTTGACTTAATGTACCTCTTTTTCCGAATTGATAAGAAATATTTAAATAAGATAAATTTCTCAATGGCAATGCAGCTCCGATACTAACACTCATATCAACAGCATAAGGGGAGGTTTCAGAAATAGAATATGGAGTAGTTTGGTAACTAAAACCAGCTCGATAAGTGCTACGTTTCAAATAACTAGAAACAGATTCGAAATCAGGCGTATATTCGCCTCCAATAACCCATTTATTACTAACAGGTAAAGCCCTAGACTGCCCTAAATTATTTTCCACTTTTGTCCAATCTGTGCTTATAAAATCGACCCCAACCATCCATTTTGCAACCTTTTCTAAACTCACTCCAAACTTTCTTGAAACAGGTAAATTTTGCACGAATGTTGTTTTCTTGCTTAAAGTATCCGCATTTAAAGTATTAATTCCTGTGTAATCTAAAATGGCAAAACGTTTAATCTGACTAGCATTCATTGACGAATTCAAATCAATAGTTGCACCAAGATTTAAATACAAATCCTTTTTGATGGCATGACGATAGGCGAATCCAGCTTTAAAAGAAAAATCGGAATAATCATTTCTATTTTCAAGCTGCACCTTATAATATTGGCCGTCTGATAAATTTTGTGTGGAAACGTTTCTAATGATATTTCCAAACAAATAATTCATTTCAAGACCAAGATAAATTTCTTTACTAATTCGATAGCCATTTGAAAAGGACAATTTATTGATATTTCCTGACCCGTGAAAACTATAAATCAAACTATCCAAGCCCAATAAATTCAATCTTCGATAAGATTTGGTATCATATTGAACAGTAGAATAGGGTCTAATACCTATAGAAAAGGTCCAACGGGCAGAAGCAGGTAAAGTTAAATTCAATGACTGATAATTTCCTCCGAATATACTTTGTTTTTGACGATTATCCTGTAAATTTTTAAATTCTGTGTTAACACCAACCTCAAATCCAGTATATCTATTTCGAGCTAACAAGGCTGGATTAATTACACTTGAATATATTCCGTTAGAATTTGAAACACCTAAACCACCCATCATGATATTACTTGTCGAATATCCTGCATCTAACTCGCCAGTACCTACATAAGAGTAAGGTGAATTTAAAATACTTTGGGCTTTAAGCTCAGTTGGAAGAAAAGTTATTACTAGGGCCGAAAAGAACAAAATTCTTGTAAGAAACTTAGCAAAACAACTAGACAATGGTTGATTATTAATCATAAAAAATACTTCTCGAAATTTAAATAAAGTTTGTAAAGGTCGCAATTTTATTTCATATTCAACTAAGATATTGAGTATATTTGGAGGTAAAATCCTCAATAATGTATAAAGATAGTTTATCCCATTTATATCTTTTAGAAAATTCGGCGCTTGATATTTTACTTTTCTTTATCATAATTTTAATAGGCATTGCTTTCCGTAGATTTTTCTCCAATTCTTTTTCGAAAATCGTCTACCACTTTTTGCCTAACCAAATCATTCAAATCCAGGATTGTATTCAACTTATTCGAAAACCCTTTGAATTATTGCTTTTCTGGATTTTTTTATATGTTGCCTCCTTGAATTTACATGTACCTATTCATTGGAATTTTAAGCCTGTCAATGATTTTGGTATTTTATATCTTATTAAAAAATCCTACGAAGCAGCATTTATACTAACCATTACTTGGTTGATTATCCGAATAATGAAAGTAATCATCTTGGTTGCTCAGGAAAAATGGCAAGGATTAGAACAAAAATCTAAACAACAATTTATACCTTTTTTAAACGACCTAGCATTGGTGTTTATTATCACAGGATCTGGATTTGTTTTATTGGGTAGGATATTTGAAGTTGATGTTGTTGCATTAATTACTGGTTTAGGGCTAGGAGGTTTAGCTTTAGCCTTAGCAGCTCGAGAAACGTTAGAAAACCTATTTGCTTCATTTACCATATTCCTCGACCTGCCGTTTGTTGTGGGTGATAGCATTCAAGTCGGAACAATCTCTGGAGATATCGAAAAAATTGGATTTAGAAGCACCCGAATGAGAGCATTAGACGGTAATTTAATTATCATTCCCAATCGACTACTTACATCTCAATCCTTAGAAAATCTAAGCGAAAGAAATTATAGAAGAGCAAAATACAATTTAACCTTTACATTGAATACCAAGGCTGAACAAATAGAAAAATTGATTCCTGCAATCGAAAAATTGATCAATCAAGAACCTTTATGCAAGGAAAAAGCAGCTAAAATTATTTTTGAAGGTTTTGGAACGTATTCCTTGGACTTATCAATTACCTATTTTGTGCAAACCATAGATTTTGGCAAATATCAAAGCATCAAGCAACAAATTAACCTTGGAATTTTGAAATTGATAGAGGAAAATAATACAAGTTTAGCTAGCAGTGTCGGCGGATGAAAAAAATACTAATACCTTTCTTGTGTAGCATATTTGTAATCCTTCATTTTTTCAATTTGTCAAAATACTTAATCAATTTCCCAAATTGGGGTGATGACTTCATCTTTTTGTCTTATTTTGATGACCTGCACCAATTAGATGGAATTGAATTTTGGAAACGGACAAGCGAATTTCATAGCTATATACACCGTTTCCCGGTAGCTAGATTAATTACAGCGTTTTATTCAATTTTTCGGACAGCATTTGATTTCAAAGAATTGACAATTTGGACCAATTTACTTACCATATCAATTATTTACCCATTAGTAAAGCTGTTAAATCGAAACAAGGTTAATCAATGGCATATGATTGCGCTTGTTGGATTACTCTATGCACCCAATGGAAATTTAGACAACTTCGCTTTAATCGGAGTTTTGCAGCACACAACATCACTTATTTTTCTTATTTGGATTTCATATTGGCTAAGCGATGAAAAAAGTAGATTCTGGGGAATATGGCTCTCACTGCTATATCCCGCATTTAGTACGGAAGGGCTCGCATATATACCTATCATCATTTTATTTTTAGTTTACCTAAGAGATAAAAGAGTTTGGCTTTATAGTCTTTTCGGCGCGATAGTCTTCTACGTATATTTCATTGGATACGATTCCCCAGATACAATTTCCAACACAGGATCCCTAATTGAAAAATTACTATTTACCATGAAAGGGACCATCGTTTTTGTAGGAGGTTTTGTAAAAAAAGACTTCATGCTGAGTCTCTTCGTAGGGATGCTTTTTATATGCAACGTCTTTTTCGTGCTTTGGAAATACCACAAGACAAAAAATGGTACGCTCTTATTTTCCGGCTTAATCCTGACCCAAATTATGGCTATAGGGGCCATGATTACTTTGGGTCGCGGGAATGCCGACTCAGCCGAATTAGGGGTATTGTTTTCAGAACGCTTTTCAACCTATGGAATTATATTTTTATTAATCACCTATTTTACAGTGATTCAGCCCCAATTGTATCGACTAAATTTTACCCATTTATGGTTATTGTTTCCTGCACTTGTTTGGATTGGAATCTCAACAACGATGGCACAACCTAAATTGAAAAATTTAAAAAACCGATTAATCGCAGATGCTAGCAATGCATATTACTTTAACATTAATACCGTTTATCGATTTGAAGATTATGAAATCAATTTGTTAAAGAAAAAAGGGAATTATACTTTCCCAGCTGAAATGATACTACTCACATCGTTCGCAGGTAATCCAAAAGTAAAGCAGCTCGAAATCATACCTACATATGAACATGGTATTAGTGAGTATGGTACCCAGTTAAATGGGATACTATTAGTTGAGCGAAGAAACCAACCCTACCTATTTTTACCCATAAATTCTATGAGTCATAGGATCAAAATAAAAAAGGACATTCTTTTTGATGAGAGAACGTCCAAATTTGTACTAATTCCGATAGATTAACTACCCCACCAATTCTTTTAAATCTTCATCATGAATCATTTTACGGTCATCGGCCATGATTAGGAAACGAGTGTATATACGATCTAAATCAGGTTTTTCAAAATCGAAACCTAATAAATTCAATCGATGCCTTAGGGCTGCTCGGCCCGATCTTGAAGTCAAAACAATTGCAGAGGAAGAAACCCCAACATCTTCGGGATTCATGATTTCATAATTCTGGGCATGTTTTAAAAATCCATCTTGATGAATGCCAGATGAGTGAGCAAAAGCATTTGCACCGACTATTGCTTTATTGGCTTGCACTGGCATACCCATTAAATTAGAAACCAAAACACTCGTAGGATATAAAAACTTGGGATTGATACCGGTTGAAAAACCTAAATCCTTGTGAACATTTAAAATCATTGCGATTTCCTCCAATGAAGTATTGCCAGCTCTTTCACCTATTCCATTAATGGTAACCTCCACTTGTCTCGCACCTGCTTGAATACCTGCAATGGTATTGGCCGTTGCTAAACCTAAATCGTTATGATTATGCATCGAAATAGTGGCTTGATGAATATTATCTACATTTTCATAAAGATATGAAATTCGATCATACATTTGATTTGGCAACAAATAACCAGTTGTATCAGGTAAATTTACCACCGTTGCACCAGCTGAGATAACTGCTTTCGTCAATTGTGCCAAAAATGGTAAATCAGCACGACCTGCATCTTCTGCAAAAAATTCAACATCCTCTACAAAAGATTTGGCATATTGAACAGCCCAAATTGCTTGTTCTATAATTTTTTCTCTCGTAGAATTAAATTTATGTATAATGTGAACATCAGATGAACCGATTCCAGTATGAATTCTTGGATGACGTGCATGCTTCAAAGCCTCCGCAGCCGCGTCAATATCTTCCTTTTTAGCACGAGTTAAAGCACAAACAGTTGATTCATTTATTGACTCGGAAATTGCTTTTACCGAAGCAAAATCACCTGGTGAAGAAATAGGAAAACCAGCTTCAATGATATCAACACCTAATTTTTCAAGTTCTTTGGCAACTTCAACTTTTTCTTCTCTGTTCAATTGACAACCCGGAACTTGTTCTCCATCTCTTAAAGTGGTATCAAAAATTTTAATGCGATTACTCATTGTTTTGTTTTCTATATTTTGACCACAAAACTAACTTTAATTATATTAAAATACAACCAAAATGGTGAAACGGAAATCGAATAAATAGATTAATAATCCATTAATAAAGATTAAAAATAGTATATATAGAAATAAAATCTAATAAAATTACTATATAAGGATTTATAATCTTTAATTGACAAAAAAGATAGAAAATTATTTTATCAAATAAATACTATTTTAACTTTCTGTGGCTATTTTTTTTATCTCAGGAAATCTTTTGGAGTCAAAATTACCTCCAGAAATAACACAAACCACTGTTTTACCTTTGATTTGAGGTGCTAATTGCTCCAAAACCGAAACACTTAAAGCACCAGCGGGCTCACTTAAAATAGCCTCATTTTCATATAGGTCGAGCATTGTTTGACACAAAGACTTCTTATCAACCGTGCAAATTTGATCCAAGTATTTTTGACAAATAGCGAAGGTCAAATTACCCATTTTTCTAACAGAAGCACCATCAACAAAGGGATCCATTTTTCCCAATTCGGTGACTTCCCCTCTAGCTAAACTCAAGGTTGTGGAAGCTGCTTCTGCGGGCTCAACACCTACTAAAACCGTTTGATTCAAACAATATTTTTTGATCAGAGATGCTCCAGCAGCTAATCCTCCTCCACCAACAGGCACTACTAAATAATCAATAGGTTTAGTTAACTGTTCAACTATTTCTAGAATAACGGTAGCTTGACCTGCAATGATATCATAATCATCAAAAGGTGGAATATAAATAGCACCTGTCGACTCACAATACTCCTTGGAAGATTTAAAAGCTTCATCATAGGTTTCTCCAATCAGCATAATCCGAATAAAATCTTTGCCAAAAAAACGAACGGCCTCCACTTTTTGGAGGGGCGTAGATTGGGGCATAAAAATAATAGCGTGGATTTGAAGAGAGGCACAGGCAAAAGCAACACCTTGTGCATGATTACCTGCAGAAGCGGTGACCACTCCCTTCTGACGAAGCTGATTGGGTAAATTGGAAATTTTATGAAAAGCACCACGTATTTTATACGAACGAACCAATTGTAGATCCTCTCGTTTTAAATAAATATTCGCTCCAAATCTTGCTGATAGGGTATTGGAAAACTGCAAAGGTGTCTGATACACAACGCCTTTCAACTGTTCGGCCACTCGTTTTATTTGATGAAGATTTGGAATATCAATAAATTTGTTGAATTCCATACCTCTAAATAACAAAAAAAAAGGCAGTTGCACATCTGCAACTGCCTTTCTATTTCATTAAATTACATATTAAGTTCTTTCAGGACGAAGGCTACGTACAGCAGCACCTGCTCTCCACATTTCAGACTCACGCAATTCTGTCAATTCTGCTTCTAATTTCACACGGTAATCAGATTGCGAATTCAAATCAATTGAACGAGCAGCTTCCGCCTGTGTTTTAACTGAATCATATAACTTCTCGAATACTGGCTTAGTAGCATCTCTGAAAGGTCTCCACCAATCTAAAGCTCCTCGTTGTGCAGTAGTAGAACAGTTGGCATACATCCAATCCATTCCATTTTCTGCTACTAAGGGCATCAATGATTGCGTTAATTCTTCAACGGTTTCGTTGAATGCTTCTGAAGGAGAGTGACCATTTTCACGTAACACTTCATATTGTGCAGCAAAAATGCCTTGGATAGCACCCATTAAAGTACCACGCTCTCCAGTTAAATCAGATGTAACTTCTTTGTAGAAATTCGTTTCGAACAAATAACCAGAACCCACTCCAATAGCCATTGCGATACATTTTTCACGAGCCTTACCTGTAGCATCTTGATAAACAGCAAAAGAAGAGTTTAATCCTTTTCCTTCAACGAATAAACGACGTAGAGAAGTCCCTGAACCTTTTGGCGCAGCTAAGAATACATCTACATCGACTGGAGGAATAATTCCTGTTTTTTCTTTGTAAGTAATTCCAAATCCGTGTGAAAAATACAATGATTTACCAGCAGTCAAATATTTCTTAACTGTTGGCCACATTTCAATTTGGGCAGCATCTGATAATAAATAGCAAATAATTGTTCCTTTTTCTAGAGCTTCTTCGATTTCGAATAAGTTAACACCTGGAACCCAGCCATCTGCGATGGCTTTATCAAATGTTTTACCTTTACGTTGTCCAACAATTACATTCAATCCATTGTCTTTCATGTTTAAAGCTTGGCCTGGACCTTGCACACCGTAACCAATTACAGCGATTGTTTGATCTGCCAATACTTGTCTTGCTTTCTCTAATGGAAACTCTTCGCGGGTTACAACATCTTCAACAACCCCACCGAAATTAATCTTTGCCATATTCTGTTTTTGTTTAATTTATTATTCTTATTCTTTATTTTTATATTATACTTTTATACGATTTCCCAATTACCCTCAGGTAAAAATTCTACTAAACCTTTCTCTGTTTTACCAACGGCTACCCTTCCTGATTTAATGTATTCCAAAATGTCCCATTTTTTGAGATATTGGTAAAATTCTGAAATTTCAGCTTCCGTCCCATTTTTCTCTAGAACCACATAATCCAAACCCCAATGCACTATTTTCGCATTCCAATCTAAATTAATGGTTTTAATATCCAGTGGAGTGCCTCCTAATGGAGTTGAAATTTTAAACAAGGCAATTTCATTAAAAACAATTTCATCGTCCAAATAACCAAAAACAGCTAATACATCTGTGATTTTTCTTATTTGACGAACCAATTTTTCTACGAATTCTCTGTTGTCATTTTTAATAACTACCGTAAAACGAGAAACTCCTTTGCGTTCAGTTTCAGACACGGTTAGGCAATCAATATTTAATCTTCTACGAGTAAATATGATGGTAATTCTATTCAATAAACCTACCGTATTGGTAGTAAAAATGGATATAGTGTAATTTGTCAACATATGTATATATTACTCAAGCCTTACTTTTGTTACACAAGCACCTGCAGGAACCATTGGGAAGACATTTTCTTCTTTTTCACAAATGATTTCCAATAAATAAGGCTCCTTTGAATCTAATAACGTATCCAATGAACTACTTAACTCAGCTTTATCTTTTACGGTGTGTCCTTTGATTCCAAAACCTTTAGCGATGGTGATAAAGTCTGGATTTTGTAATTCAACAAATGAATATCTATTATCAAAGAATAATTGCTGCCATTGACGAACCATCCCTAAGAAATTATTATTCAAAATAATAATTTTAACGGGTAATTTACTCTGTGCAATAGTCCCTAACTCTTGCAGAGTCATCTGAAAACCACCATCACCTATCACGGCAATCACCTCTCTTTCAGGTACAGCCACTTTAGCTCCGAAAGCAGCAGGAAGGGCGAATCCCATGGTTCCAGCTCCTCCGCTGGTTACAATAGAATTGTTTTTTTTGAATCGGTAATAACGATTTGTAATCATCTGATGTTGACCCACATCGGTTACCACCACTGCTTCTCCTTGCGTCTTGTCAGACATCATTGCCACAGCTTCTCCCATTTTAATGAAAGAACCTTCATGGTACAAATCTTTTTTATTTATTTTTTCAAATTCTTCGTCATCATATTTTCTGAATTCGTCTCTCCATTCAGAATGATTGGCTGGATTAATCAAAGGTAAAAGTGCCTTTAAAGCCAATTTTGCATCTCCTACAACCGGAGCATCCGCTTTTACATTCTTATCAACTTCACTAGGATCCACTTCAATATGAACTACTTTTGCTTGTTTGGCATAAGTAGCTAAATCACCTGTGATACGATCATCAAATCGCATTCCGATGGCAATTAATACATCACAAGAGTTCGTTAACACATTGGCACCATAGTTACCATGCATACCGGGCCATCCCACGAATAGAGGATGATCCGCATCCATAGAGGACATCCCTAATAAAGTAGTGGCTACAGGAATTCCTGCCTTATCTACTAGTTCATTCAGCTCTTTTTCAGCATTGGAAATGATTACACCATGACCTGCTAAAATATAAGGCCTTTTCGCACCATTAATTAGTTTTGCTGCAGCTTCCAAATGTTCTTTTTTGGGCTCTAATCTTGGTTTATAAGAAATAATGGAAGTACATTTTTGATATACAAACGGAATTGTCATCATATCCGTTTGAGCAGTACGCGTAATATCAATCAATACTGGTCCCGGTCTTCCTGTTTCTGCAATGTAAAATGCCTTCGCCAAAATTTCTGGAATTTCATCTGCGTCAACCACCTGGTAATTCCATTTGGTAACAGGCATGGACATACCAATGACATCACATTCTTGGAAAGCATCCGTCCCAAGTAAATTTGCTTTTACTTGACCGACAATACAAACCAAGGGAGTCGAATCCAACATGGCGTCGGCAATGGGTGTAATTAGATTTGTTGCTCCTGGGCCAGAAGTCACCATACAAACACCCGCCTTATTCAACATACGGGCATATCCTTGTGCAGCATGACCGGCTCCTTGCTCATGACGGACAAGAATATGCTTCAAACGATCTTGATAATCGTATAAAGCATTATAAGTTGGCATAATTGCACCACCCGGATATCCAAAAATTGTACTTACCCCTTGAGCAACCAATGATTCCATGATTGCTTGAGCACCAGATAAAAATACTTTTTTATCTGTTTGTACAGTTTCGGAAGTGGTGGTTTGGGTTTGTCCCATATCAATCAAAAATTTTGTTTCAAACTTTAATAAAAGGCTAATTTAAGGTATCCTGATGTAGAAAAAAATCTAAATCATATTTTTTTATAAATCAGTTACACAACCTAAATTCGCTGGCCCTACATTTTTGATATATTTCCTTAATACACCAGATGTATGTGGAGATGGAATTGGCTTCCAATTTTTTCGTCTTTCTGCTAATTCCTCGTCTGATACGTGTAAAATCAATTTATTTTCAACTGCATCAATGGTGATTTTATCACCGTCTTTGACCAATCCAATCGGGCCGCCTTCTTGTGCTTCTGGAGTTACGTGACCCACCACAAAACCGTGTGAGCCTCCCGAGAAACGACCGTCCGTGATCATCGCAACCTTATCTCCTAAACCTGCTCCCATTACAGCGGAGGTTGGTTTCAACATCTCTGGCATTCCTGGACCACCTTTTGGACCTTCGTTACGAATAACAATTACATGCCCTGGCTTAATTTCACCTTTGGCAATAAAATCAATTACATCTTCTTCTCTTTCACACACTTTCGCCGTTCCTTCAAATCGTTCGCCTTCCTTACCTGTTATTTTTGCCACCGCTCCATCTGGAGCTAAATTTCCATAAAGCATTTGCAAGTGACCCGTTGCTTTGATAGGATCTGAGATTGGATGAATGATATTTTGCGTTTCAAAATTCAAATCAGGTGTTCCTTCTAAATTCTCCGCCAAGGTTTTACCAGTGACAGTCATACAATCTCCATGCATATACCCTTCTTGCAACAAATATTTCATTACTGCCTGAATACCTCCGATGGCTAAAACATCTTCCATGTAATATTTACCAGAAGGTTTTAAGTCAGCCAACAAAGGCGTTTTATCAGAAATGTCTTGAATATCTTTCATGGTGAATTCCACACCTGCAGAATGAGCAATGGCCAAATAATGTAAAACGGCATTGGTTGAACCACCTAATGCCATTACGATAGTCATCGCATTTTCAAATGCCTTTCTCGTCATGATATCTCTTGGGCAAATATTTTTTTCCAAAAGAACTTTCATGGCAGCTCCGATTGCTAAACATTCGGCTTTTTTACCTTCATGTGTAGCTGGATAAGAAGACGAATTGGGTAAAATTAATCCCATTGCTTCCATTGAGGAAGCCATTGTATTTGCTGTGTACATTCCACCACAAGCACCTGGACCTGGAATAGAATTTTGTATTATTCCATCATAATCTTCATCAGAAATGGTACCTGCAAATTTTTGACCTAAGGCCTCAAATGCCGAAACAATATCCAGTTTTTTTCCTTTATATTCTCCACTTCGAATCGTTCCTCCATAAACCAAAATCCCAGGTCTATTTAATCGAGCCAAAGCCATCATTGCACCTGGCATATTTTTATCGCAACCCACTACTGCTATAACTCCATCATACCACTGAGCTCCTACCACATTTTCAATGGAATCCGCAATAATATCTCTCGATGGCAATGAATAACTCATACCGTCATTTCCATTGGTCATCCCATCAGAAACACCAATTGTATGGAAAATCAAGCCAATCATTCCATTATCTTGAATACCTTTTTTCACATGAACAGACAAACCGTTCAAGTGCATGTTGCAAGGATTCCCCTCATAACCTGTACTTGCAATACCGATTTGAGGTTTCTGCATATCTTCCGTAGTCAAACCAATTCCATAAAGCATTGCTTTCGCAGCAGGGTTGGTAATTTCTTGCGTTAAGGTTCTAGAAAACTTATTTAAAGCCATAGTAAAAAGATAGAAATTTTTTCAAACAACAAATATACATAATACTCTTTGTTCATTACAAAGAATAACCCAATAATCTATGGAAAATCAAGGATTTACAATATAAAATCCAAGTTTAAAACTTTGGCACTTTTAAGCATTCTCTCCAACCTGTTGCCTCCACATCGCATAATACAATCCTTTGCTTTCCAAAAGATGATCATGTGACCCTTCTTCAACAATTTTACCTTTTTCAAGCACATAGATTCTAGTGGCATGCATGATGGTAGATAATCGGTGAGCAATCAAAATGGAAATATGATCCGATTCCTGAGAAACGGCGCGAATGGTTTCTGAAATTTCTTCCTCTGTTAGTGAATCCAAAGCAGAGGTTGCTTCATCAAATACCAATAAATTCGGGTTTCTCAAAAGAGCTCTCGCTATGCTTAAACGCTGTTTTTCTCCACCAGAAACTTTCACTCCGCCCTCTCCTATTAATGAATCCAATCCTTTATCAGCTCTCGCCAATAAAGTTTGACAGGCTGCTTTTTCCAACACTTCTAAACATTCCTCATCGCTTGCATTCGGATTAACAAACAATAAGTTTTCACGAATTGAGCCTGAAAACAACTGCGTATCTTGCGTCACAAATCCTATTTTCTTTCTTAACTGATCAAAATCAATTTGATCTCCCGCTTCTCCATTATAATACACTTGGCCTTGTTTTGGGCGATAAAGACCTACCAAAAGTTTCACCAAAGTCGACTTCCCGGCACCAGAAGGGCCCACAAAAGCAATTGTTTCTCCCCCCTTCACCTCAAAACTGATGTCATTCAAGGCATTTAACGAGGACGATTGATGTTTAAACGACACATGATCAAATTTCAATTCTTGAATATGTGGAATTGCAATCGGATTATCTGGTTTTTTCTCTGTGGGTATTTGTAAAATTTGTTCAAAATTTTGCAAAGAAACCTCTGCTTCCCGATAGGTATTGACTACATTTCCAATTTCCTGCAAGGGATTGAATAAAAAGAATGAATAAATATTTAAGGAATAAAACTGGCCAATGGTAATCTTTCCTTCATAAATTAAATAAATCAAAACAACCACCATTAACATTCTCAATAGATTCACACAAGTTCCTTGAACAAATGCCATGGAACGAACATAGCGAACTTTCTTTAATTCCAACAATAAAATCTTCTCAGTAGTTGCGTTCAATTGATTAATTTCCTGTTCTGCCAAACCCAAAGACTTAACTAATTCAATATTTCGTAAACTCTCCGTTGTAGACCCCGCTAATCCGGTAGATTCTTTCACAATTTGAATCTGTATCACCTTAATTTTCTTGCTTAGTACAGAAGAAACATAGGCGATCAATGGCCCCGTTAATAAAAACAAAGGCATGACCATCCAATGTACTGAAAAGGCATAAACGGAAATAAAGACCAAAGCAATGATTGATTGAAATAGAATATTAATCCCAATCGTAATTAGCTTTTCAACATCTATTCTTACTTTTTGAAGTTTCCCTAGAGTTTCTCCTGAACGTTGATCCTCAAACGTCTCATAAGGTAATTCCAATGAATGACGAATACCATCTGAATACAGATTGGCACCAACTTTTTGAGTAACGGTATTGATGACATAATCTTGGAAATTTTTTGCCACACGACTAACAAAAGCTACTCCAACTGAAGCTAATGCCAAGGGCCAAATGGCGCTAAAAAACTGATCGAAGGTATGTGTTCCTGCGTGATAAACGCCAGCAACATCGTCAATGATTTTCCTAAAAATATACGGATCCATCAATGAAAAAATCTGATTGGTAGCTGCTAAAGCTAAAGCTCCAATGACACGCCAACGATAATGCTTAAGGTACTTGAAAAGTATATTCAAAATGAATTATGAATTATGAAGTATGAATTAATTGAATCGAGTTAAAGCCATTTCAGCAACTGTTTTACCAATCGACAAAGAAGAAGTAGCTGCTGGACTTGGGGCGTTCAAAATATTGATTATTTTCTCATCCTCTATGATGGAAAAATCATCCAATAAACCACCACTGCGATCACATGCTTGTGCACGAACACCTGCGCCACCGTCCACTAAATCTGACGGTTGAATCTCTGGTATCAATTCTTGTAAGGCTTTTGTAAAGGCTTCTTTTGAAAAACTGCGATACATTTCACCCAAACCTGTTTCCCAATATTTGATGGCTACTTTTTGAAAACCTGGCCAAGTTAATGTACTCCAAAGTTCTTTAAAATCGATGGACATTTTTTTATACCCTTCTTTGCCAAAAGCTAAAACAGCATTAGGTCCTGCCTCCACTCCACCGCGCATCATACGCGTAAAATGAACACCTAAAAATGGGAAATTAGGATCAGGGACAGGGTAAATAAGGTTTTTAACTAAATATTCTTTTTCAGGCCTTAATTTAAAATATTCTCCTCTAAAAGGGACAATTCGAACATCCAAAGGCTCTTTTTGCGACATTTGTGCAACTTTATCGGAATAAAGACCCGCACAATTGATAAACAATTTAGTTTCATAAATCCCTTTATTAGTCTCTACGATAGAATAAGTGAGTCCTCTCGTAATATTGATTATTTGTTCACCTAAATGTAATTGACAACCTTTCGCTTCAATGCCCACTGCTAGTTTTTCAGCGATAACACGGTAATCAACAATTCCTGTTTGTGGTACCCACATACCTTCCACCCCAGTTACATGAGGTTCATATTCTTTCATCTCAGGTACTGATAATTTTTTTAGCCCCTCCAAACCATTTTGCTGACCTCTTTGGTATAA
>Ga0114962_10001841_pt1 | contig 18107 bp, 15 predicted proteins | sample C_130820_MF_Meta_FD_87017 | JGI IMG/M metagenome (GOLD analysis project Ga0114962, IMG submission 87017) | Freshwater microbial communities from Lake Croche, Canada to study carbon cycling - C_130820_MF_MetaG | ecosystem: Environmental > Aquatic > Freshwater > Lake | place: Lake Croche, Canada...
CTGGATAAGCCGGCTTAGTACCTAGCGGTTTGTTTGCTGGTAACTGTAGTCAACTTCTTGCGGCGTAAGCCCAAGTAGCCGTCCCAAAAGTTCGGCCAACACATCTTTAATAATTCGATTCTGGGCTACCCGGCTTTCACTGCGGAGTTCAATGGCTCTTTGATAGAGCACAACTACATGCGGATTACCGCGTTCTATCCGACCCAAGGACACTGCTCCGCCGCTTAGCACGGCGTCCTGAGCATTAGGGACAGCTTCAACTTTGAAAGTTACATGCTTAAGATCATCCCCAAGATTACGATCTAATGCGGTGATTGCTCTGAGCACTAGATCACGAAAAATTGCATCCGGCGAACTGTGTTTTGGCAAACTGTGTGGCACCAGCGGACCACGTAGGCCACGGTCATGTCGGTCGCGCTGAATTCTTCGGCGCGAGTCATTGGGCATAAATACAGCATAGGTGGGCTAGTGTTCCCAATGTGGGAACGCGACGATGTTCAAAACCTTCATGCAACGCAGTAGCAACATGGACTTTGACTTATGTATATAGTGACTCAACTGCAGTTTTGGGTCCACTCGCTACTTACCGTGAGCCACATTGCTATGACCTGTGCGACAGTCACAGTGTTCGCCTCACTGCTCCTCGTGGTTGGGAAGTGGTCCGCCTCGAATTAGATCCACAAGCGTTGCTGCCACAACCCGATGACTTAGAAGCGCTGGCCAATGCGGTGCGCGAGGTGGGTCAGGTTATCCCAGCCGAAAACATTGAAGAGGTGGCTCGCCGAGGACACCTGCGCGTACTGCGCAACGTTGACGTGCCAGAGTAGGCACTCATTTAGTTGCAAATAACGTTGAAATGGTTCGATTTCGCTCAGTAAATGGCTGAGCAGGTAAGTTCGTCCGGTCAATAATCCTCTAAACTTGTCCCTGTGAGAGACCTTTCCGCCTTAATCAAGGCTTACGATGTCCGTGGTGTTGTTCCTGATCAGTGGGGGCCAGAACTTGCCGGCCAAGTTGGTACCGCTTTTGTTGAGATTCTCGGGATTCGCGCAGCTGACGGCGGCGCTGGTCGCATCGTAGTTGGCCATGACATGCGCCCAACTGGCCCAGATCTTGTGGCAGCGTTTATTGCCGGGGTTACTGCCGCTGGGGTAGATGTAATAAATATCGGACTGTGTTCAACCGATGGGCTCTACTTCGCATCTGGCAGCCTCGATGTGCCAGGCGCGATGTTTACGGCAAGTCATAATCCAGCCGAGTACAACGGAATCAAATTGTGTCGAGCAGGCGCTGCCCCAGTCGGCCAAGACTCGGGCTTGGCTGATATTCGCCACATGCTTGAGACCGAAGATTTTCCAACTTATAACGGTCCAGCGGGATCGGCTACTGAGCAAGACATGCTAGAAGATTATTCAAAGCATTTGCGAAATCTTGTGCCATTGGAAAACATCCGACCACTTTCGGTCGTAATTGATACTGGTAATGGCATGGGTGGTTTCACGGTTCCTGCAGTTCTGGGCGGCCAAGTTCTTGCCCCGCTTCCGCTGCAGATTGATGAGATGTATTTTGAATTGGATGGAAGTTTTCCAAACCATGAAGCCAATCCAATTGATCCGGAAAATCTGCGCGATTTACAAGCGCGGGTTGTTGAGGTGGGCGCTGATGTCGGCCTGGCCTTTGATGGTGATGCCGACCGTTGCTTTGTTGTCGACGAAAAAGGTCAAATTGTTGACCCGTCAACATTGACAGCGTTAATTGCCACTCGCGAACTGGCTAAGCATCCGGGTAGCACGATTATTCACAATCTGATCACTTCCAAGGCCGTACCTGAAATTGTGCTAGAGCACGGCGGACATCCAGTGCGAACTCGAGTTGGTCATTCATTTATCAAAGCAACTATGGCCGAAAGTGGCGCAGTATTTGGTGGCGAACACTCTGGCCATTTCTACTTCCGTGATTTCTGGAAGGCTGACTCGGGCATGCTTGCTGCGATGCATGCCTTGGCATCTCTTGGTGAGACTGCAGAATCCACCACACTCAGTGAACTGCTGATTCCGTTCTCACGCTACGTTTCAAGCGGTGAAATTAATACCACTGTTTCAGACGCCAATGCAGTTACCGAAAATATTCGCACGATTTTTGAGGCTCGTGGTGCTACGTTCGACACACTTGACGGCCTAACTGTGACTGGCCCGACCTGGTGGTTCAACGTTCGCGCAAGTAACACCGAGCCGTTATTGCGATTAAATGTTGAAGGCAACGACAAGCAGGCTATGGAGCAGATTCGTGATGAAGTTCTAGCGCTGATGAAGGATGGCAGTTAATCGTGCTGATCGACGACACATTGTTAGATGATCAATCCCAGTTAACCGCGCAGGATCCTGGCAACATGCTGGAGTGTGTGGCCAGCTCAGGCGCACAGATGCGGCGGGGTCTAGCGCTAGCCGATCGTGACGCGTTAGCTCAGGCGAGTGAGGGCGGAAAGCCGCGGGCATTACTCGTAGCCGGCATGGGCGGCTCAGGCGTTTCTGGTGACGTACTCAGTGCGGTTGCTGGCCCGTCTGCGTCAATTCCGATTACCGTTGAGCGCACGCATGTTTTGCCGGGCTGGGTCTCACCGATTGATATGGTTGTTGCTGTTTCTTGCTCCGGTGGAACTGAAGAAACTTTGGCCGTGGCCCAGCAAGCGAGTCAGCGTGGCGCCCGACTCATCACTATTGGTGCACCAGGAAGTCCACTTGCGGCAATCAGTGAACAAACCAAAGGTGCCATCCATCTGAATTTGGATGCACAGGGCCGCATGCCGCGCGCTTCACTTTGGACTATTGCCACCCCACTTTTATTGCTGGCTAATTCTCTTGGGCTAGCCCAGGTTAGTGATGACGATTTCAATCGGACTGCCGATTTGATGGACGCACTGTCTGTGCAGTGTGGTCCCCTAGTTAGCGTGCTCGAGAACCCAGCAAAATTGCTAGGTGTGGCCCTTGCTGAATCCTTCCCAATGGTTTGGGGAACTGGCGCAATTGGCAGAGCGGCCACTGGTCGATTCATGGCTCAGCTTGCGGAGAATGCGAAACTGCCTGCGGTACACGGCGGACTTCCTGAAGCTGGACACAATCAGATTGTCACCTTTGATGGAGTGCTTGCTGGCCAGGCAAAGAGTGAAAGTATTTTCGCTGATCCGGAAATTGATGGTGTGAGCCGCTCGCTACATTTAGTAATGCTGCGCGATGGTGCCGAGCACGAAGCAGTTGTCCGTCGCGTTGAGTTGATCCGCCAGATCACAGGTGATCGCGGAATCCCAGTTACCGAAATCCAGTCGCAGGGTGACCATCGATTAACCCGCATCGCATCACTAGTTCTGCCAACCGATTGGGCCAGTGTTTACGCTGCCATCGCTATGGGCATTGATCCAACTCCGATTGGGCCAATTAATGAACTAAAAGCTGGCCTTGCTTAATTAGGCAACACCTAGGCTGCGGATGTGCCATGGATAAACGTTCGTGACACAATAAGAACACCGCTTACTATCGAGGCCTCGTGACGTGCTGCGGAGAATTATTAATTCCACGAGGAGTATCCAATGACACTTGCCCCGAATGACTACAAAGTTGCCGATTTAGCATTGGCTGAGTTTGGCCGAAATGAAATCCGGTTAGCCGAGAATGAGATGCCTGGCCTGATGGCTATGCGGGCAGAATTCGGTGCAAGTAAGCCGCTAACTGGTGCGCGGATTATGGGTTCGTTGCATATGACCATTCAGACCGCGGTGCTAATTGAAACACTGGTTGAACTTGGCGCAGATGTCCGCTGGGTCTCATGCAATATTTTCTCAACGCAAGATCACGCTGCTGCTGCTGTGGTAGTCGGTCCAAATGGATCCGTTGAGGCGCCAAGTGGGGTGCCGGTTTTTGCCTGGAAGGGTGAAACGCTCGAGGAGTACTGGTGGTGCACTGAGCAGGCACTTATCTGGCCGGGTGCAACTGGGCCGAACATGATTTTGGATGATGGCGGCGACGCCACACTTTTAGTGCACAAGGGAGCTGAATATGAAGCAGCTAACTTTGTTCCAGATCCAGCATCGGCCGAATCTGAAGAGTTTGGCGTGATCCTCACTCTGTTGCAGCGCACATTGACCGAAGATAATTCGCGTTGGACCAAGATCGCTGCCGAAATCCAGGGTGTTACTGAAGAAACCACAACCGGCGTGCATCGCCTTTATGAAATGTTTGCCCAGGGACAACTTAAGTTCCCGGCAATCAATGTGAATGACTCAGTCACCAAGAGCAAGTTCGACAACAAGTACGGCACCCGACACAGTTTGATCGACGGCATCAATCGGGCAACCGATACGCTAATCGGCGGCAAGGTCGCTGTTGTTTGTGGCTATGGCGATGTCGGCAAAGGCTCTGCTGAATCACTACGCGGTCAAGGTGCTCGCGTCATCATTACAGAAATTGATCCGATCTGTGCACTTCAGGCAGCTATGGATGGCTATCAGGTATTAACGATTGAAGACGTGCTTGGAACAGCAGACCTATTCATTACGGCCACAGGAAATCGTGACGTTATTACCGTTGAAATGATGAGTCAGATGAAACATCAGGCAATCGTAGGAAACATCGGTCACTTTGATAATGAAATTGATATGGCAGGCCTCGCCCAGTACCCAGGAATAATTCGTCGCACTATCAAGCCTCAGGTCGACGAGTGGGTATTCCCAGACGGCCATTCCATCATTGTTTTGAGCGAGGGCCGTTTGCTGAATCTAGGCAATGCAACAGGCCATCCATCATTCGTGATGAGTAACTCGTTTACTAATCAGGTGCTAGCGCAAATAGAGCTGTTCACCAAGGGTGAGCAGTACGAGCTCGGTGTACATGTATTGCCCAAGCACCTTGACGAAAAGGTTGCTCGCTTACATCTTGATGCACTCGGCGTTCGACTAACCGAGTTGACCAAGCCACAGGCAGATTACCTCGGTGTTGACGTTAGTGGACCATATAAAACCGATCAGTACCGTTACTAGGAGTTAGCATTTCATCCTCAGAATTTCCTGAAGAATCAGCGCCTGTACCGGCGCCGAATGTAGATGAGCGCTATCTCTTTCCAGGAAATTCTGCGGCTTACCGCCACGCGGTACTAAGAGGTCAATTCATTAAGTATCCGCTTTGGGGACTCGGTGATGTGCTGGGCACTGCCATCGCAGCTCTCGTACTGAGCGCATTTACTGGCTATTTACTTTTAGCCTTTCGCATTGATGCGATGCACAGCTGGGCGCTGTTGGTGACTTTGGCAACGCCTTGGGTAGCTTTTGTTGGCTATCCGTACCTAGCGGCAAAATACAAGGGCAATGGATTTCGAATCGACATTGGCTTGACGATAACACAGGAGCAATTGCGATTAGCTGTGGTTGCGGGTGTGATCAGTTTGGCTGTGGCTGCCACCGCAGGATTGATTAGCGAAAAAATATTCGGACCAATCTCAGCCACCGCATTCACCGCAGGTACGAAAGAGACCGGAGTTGCTGGTGCGGTCTTCGCGCTACTGGTTATGTCAGTCGGGCCGCTGGTGGAGGAAATTGCCTTTCGTGGGCTACTGCTCACATCATTACTTAAGCAAGAGATGACCCCGATCCTTGCCAATCTGATTGCAGCAGCCGTATTCGCTTTATGCCATTTCGAACCAAAGCGGATCATCATTTTGTTCGCAGTCGGACTTGTTTTTGGCGAGGTGCGTAGGCGCACTGGAAGCACTATCGCCTGCGCAGTCACGCACATGATTAATAACGCACCAGGTGCAATATTCCTTCTCTTGGCTGCTTTCCACTAACGCATGTGGACTAGTTAGCGGTAGGCTCTAGTAAGTGAGTGCACCGCGAATTGGCGTTATTGGCGCTGGGCAATTAGCCCGAATGATGCAGCCTTGTGCCATAGATTTAGGCATCAACCTTAGGGTGCTTTGCAATTCACCGGAGGAATCTGCGGCGCAAGTCATCCCAGACAAAGTTGTGGCGAGCCATTCTGATATTGAAGCAGTTTTAGATTTTGCAAAAGACTGCGATATCATTACCTTCGATCACGAACACGTACCAAGTGAGGTACTACAGGCGCTAGTTGCTGCCGGTCATAATCTGCAACCAAACCCGTCGGCGCTGCAGTTCGCTCAAGATAAATTGATGATGCGCGCTGCATTAACCGAAGCTGGTATCGCCTGCCCTAAGTGGGCACATATTTCCAGTGAGCAGCAGCTTGAAGATTTTGCCCTGCAGGTGGGCTGGCCATTGGTGTTGAAGTCAGCTAAAGGTGGCTACGACGGCAAAGGTGTCTGGGTCGTTGATACTCAAGAGCAAGCCGCTGCGGTCATCGCCGACATCCACGCACATGGCCAGGAAGTGTTAGCTGAAGAGCGTGTCCCATTTGTGCGTGAGATCGCTGCCCAGGTTGCGCGAAGTCCCCATGGACAATGTGTGGCGTATCCAATTGTTCAGTCAACGCAGACTGATGGCATCTGTCATGAAGTCATTGCTCCCTGTCCAGACTTAACCGAGCAGCGAACCGCAAAAGCCCAAGAGATGGCTTTGAAGATTGCAGCAATGTTAGATGTGACCGGCATGCTCGCGGTTGAAATTTTTGATACTGGAACACAGTTCTTGGTGAATGAATTAGCAATGCGTCCGCACAACTCTGGACACTGGACGATGAATGGCGCGGTCACTAGCCAGTTTGAAAATCATCTGCGCGCAGTATTGGACTGGCCGCTTGGCTCACCTGCCATGGTTGCACCACACGCGATTATGGTTAATTTGCTCGGCAAGGATCTAGATAATTTACATTCGGCCTTCCGGCACGTGATGGCTCGGGACCCTGGGATCAAAGTACATTTGTATGGCAAAACGGTGAAGCCAGGGCGCAAAATTGGACATGTAAATGCCCTGGGTGACAACCTAGAGGACTTAAAGCAACGCGCTTGGCACGCAGCCGATTACTTGACTGGAGTTATTGATGAGTAATACCCCACTCGTAGGAATAATTATGGGCAGCGATTCTGACTGGGACGTAATGCAACCAGCAGTGGCCACCTTGGCTGAGTTTGGGATCGACGCTAAAGCTGAAGTTGTATCAGCGCATCGCATGCCTGAGGAAATGGTCGCGTATGCCCGCGGTGCCATTGATAGTGGCCTTCGGGTGATTATCGCCGGCGCAGGCGGGGCAGCTCACCTGCCTGGGATGGTTGCCTCCCTGACTACGCTTCCGGTTATTGGTGTGCCGGTTCCGCTTGCACACTTAGACGGTTTGGATTCGCTACTGTCTATAGTTCAGATGCCAGCGGGCATACCGGTAGCAACAGTAGGCATCGGTAATGCCCGAAATGCAGGACTACTCGCTGCTCGAATTATTGCAAGTGGCACGGATGACGTCGCCAATGCAGTTGCACAGCAACTAGCCCAGTTCCAAGAAGAAATCCGTCAAATCGCCATCGATAAGGGCGATGATTTAGCCCAGCGGATTAAGAACCAGGTTTCCCAAGGTAACTAATCGCCCAGCCGGCGTTTATCCAGGTGTCTCGGTCGAGCATGTTGCGTCCATCGATGATTACGCGCCCTGCAACTAAAGCGTTCAAGGAAGCTGGATCAATTTCACGGTATTGGTTCCACTCGGTTAAGTGGACCAGGATCTGAGCACCAGTAACAGCTTCAGTCAAAGAATCTGCGCAATTCACCTCAGGGTGCACTCGACGTACGACTGGCAGCGCGATTGGGTCGTGAACCACTACCTGGGCACCTTCGGCCATCAGCTCTTTAGCGACAGACAAAGCTGGTGAGTCACGAATGTCATCGCTATCGGGCTTGAAAGCTGCGCCCAATACGGTAATTCGAACACCGGCCAAGGCGCCACCAGCGAAGTCTTTAGCTCGGCTAACGACTAGCTCACGACGCATCTGATTAATTCGGCCAACGTTTGCTAGGAATTCGAACTGCTCGGCCAGTCCAAGTTCAGTAGCGCGAGCCTGCAAGGCCCGAATGTCCTTTGGTAGACAGCCTCCGCCAAAGCCAACACCAGCATTCAAAAACCTGCGGCCAATTCGTGTGTCGTGGCCAATGGCATCAGCTAGTTGCGTGATGTCTGCACCAGCGGCATCGCAAAGATCTGCGAAAGCGTTGATGAATGAAATCTTGGTGGCCAGAAATGAGTTTGCTGCAGCTTTAACTAGTTCTGCTGTGGCGTAGTCAGTGCGAATAAACGGCGTTCCCTCATCAATTGAGGCAGCATAGACTTCGCGCAAAGCCTGTTCGTCAGAATCAGCAGTAACTCCGATAACGATGCGATCAGGATGCAACGTATCTTGTACCGCGAATCCTTCGCGAAGAAATTCTGGGTTCCAAGCCAAGTGGACCTGTGAGCCAGCTGGAGCATTTTCCTTTAACTGACTTGCTAAGCGGGCTGCTGTGCCGACTGGTACCGTCGACTTTCCTACGACAACCGCCGCCTTGGTCAGGTGGGGTGCAAGTGCGGTTATCGCGCCATTGACTTGCGACATGTCGGCGGCGTCAGAATCTTTTGATTTTGGAGTTCCTACACAGAGGAAGTGAACATCTGCCTGCTCGGCCAGGGTGGCCCAATCGGTAGTGAAAGTTAGATTCCCAGACGCAATCGCTGCGGTGAGCAGCTCTTGAAGTTCTGGTTCGTGAAACGGCACTACTCCTGCTGACAGTGAAGCGATTTTCTCCGGATCCACATCTAGGGCAATCACGCTGTGGCCAAGGCTCGCCATGCACGCTGCATGGGTAACACCAAGGTAGCCGGTACCAATAACGGAAAGTTTTGTCATGCAATAATTCTACTTGGCACGCTAGGGTTGAGAAATGCCAACCTTGCCCGATGTAGCGGTGATAATGCCGGCACTTAATGAGGAAAATCACCTCGAATCAGCGGTCCGAGCAATTCTAAATCAGACCTACAGTGGGAATTTGCGAGTGGTTATCGCACTTGGCCCATCAACGGATGCCAGTGAAAGTATCGCTAAGCGGCTAAGCGGCGAAGACAGCCGCATCACGCTAGTAGCCAATGAATCTGGGCGCACACCAGATGGTTTAAATGCAGCGATTTCCGTTACCACTGAACCCATAATCGTTCGAGTTGATGCGCACAGCGAACTCTCTGATGATTACATCAGTACAGCGGTGGAAACTTTAGCGCGAACGGGCGCAGATAACGTTGGTGGCATCATGGCTGCCGTTGGCGTATCCAAATTCGAGCAAGCGGTCGCAGCAGCAATGACCAGCAAACTAGGTGTTGGTTCGGCACCATTTCATGTCGGCGGCAACGAAGGCCCAGCCGACTCGGTCTACCTCGGCGTATTTCGACGCAGTGCGCTTGATCGAGTGGGCGGCTATGACCCGGCTTTTACTCGAGCACAAGATTGGGAAATGAATTTTCGAATCCGCAGCACTGGTGGAGTAGTCTGGTTTAATCCAAAGCTCGTCGTTACCTACCGACCTCGGTCTACTATCCGCACTCTGGCAAAACAGTACTTTCAGTATGGACAATGGCGGCATAAAGTGATGCGCGAGCATCCACAGACAGCGCGCAGTACCTCCGCTTTGCGTTACTACGCACCACCAGTGGCGACCGCTGGCATTTTTTTGGGCGCATTAGTTGGCGTAACTGGATTATCAATAAATAACTTCGCGATGTCTCTGGCGTTGTCAGTGCCGATTAGTTATTTGACCTTTGTTTTAGTCTCGAGCGCACTGTTAGCTAAGTCAGCAAAGCGTGGAACTCGGTATTTACCGGCAGTACTTGCCGCAATGCAAATTTCTTGGGGCTGCGGGTTTATCTTTAGTCCGCGCAAATAAACCGCTCTATTACTTAGTTCGATTATTCCCAGCAGTACAGGTCTGCGTACCAGCATTAATTACGCCGGTTGCATCTCCACCATTCGAATTTGTCACAGACAAAATGACCTTACGCGCCGAAGTCCAGTCGGGGCCAACAAGCAATGAAATGTGCTTGCCAAGTGAATTATCCTTGACCAACTTGGTTGATCGTGCCGAGAACGCCACCGTCCGCGCACTTTGCAAGTAGCTGTTGTTGAATCGAATTTCAGTGTGCTTTAGGTGTTTCGGCGCACTTGAGACACTGTTAACAATGAATCCGCGAGCACGCAATTGTGCCGCTGCTTTGCGTCCCAACCCAGTTTTTGCTGTGGCGTTAAATACATCAATTGTGATGGTCTCCGGTGGAGTAATTAAGCCTGATGACGAACTTGGTGATGGGGAGGGAGACGGTTTTCCGCTAGCTGAAGGGCTTGAGTGTGGCGTAACAGCTGGCCAAGGTTGGTCGGCTCGAATGGCTGCCCAGAGTTTTTCGGTCTTAGGCGTCCAGCCAACATTTCCACCCGCGATGAATTGGTACGGTGTTGCCACTAATTTGATGTTCTTAGCCGACAACGCCGTCAACGACAGCGCAAAAGTTTCAAGGTTATGGACGTTTGCGAAATCCTTGCTCGTAGTGAGCGATTGCGTGACCGTATCCGCGGTTGAGTAGAGCAGCGATGGATTCGTCAAAATGCCCTTATGTTCGATACTACGAATCATGGAACTTACAAATTCCTGCTGACGGGTGATTCGACCTAAGTCGCTACCATCGCCAAGTGACTCGCGAGCACGCACGAATGCTAAAGCTTGTTGACCGTTGAGGTTACTGAAGCCAGCTGGAAGACTGAGCCCACTACCACCGACACCATGGACAATCGGATCGTAAACCGGAGTGGTGAAGCAGACTTGCACGCCACCAAGAGAATCAACAACCGTTTTAAATGCATTGAAATCAACAACAATAAAGTTGTTGATTCGGATTCCAGTTAGCGACTCAACCGTTTTGATCGTGCAAACAGGTCCACCAACCGCAAAGGCGGCATTAAATTTTGTGGTCCATGGGCCAACAGTGCCACCGGATGGTGTGGTGCATTTGGGGATTGTGACAAATGAGTCGCGGGGAATCGAGACAACCAAAGCACTTTTTCGACCTTGGTAAATATGAACAAGCAACGTGGTGTCCGAGCGCTGTCCAGGTACATATCCATAACCAGTGTTACCTTTTCCGGTCCGCGAATCCGATCCCATAATTAGCAGGTTCGTTGCGCTGGTGTCGGTTTGTACTGGAGTGATCGGTCGATTCGTGCTGTTGTCCAGCTCAGATGTATCGATGCTTTGGATGTTGTGGCCAAGATTATTGATAGCGGTAATTGCCCCAGCAGAGATTGCCGAAATTAGCAGAATAAATATCGCACTTACCGCGGTTAGCCTGCGAGCAATCGCATGTGAGTGCACTTTTTTGGCACTTCGCTTACCGCGGCTTGGCACGAGTTGACTCCTTGAATTTGCAGACTAAGACAAGTTTGCACTCTTTATTACCATTATGATGCTACGCGAGATTTGAATAAACCCAAAAAGTTAGTGGCACCGCTCAAACGACACATATAAATACTCACTGATTGTGTGGCATTCGAACGAAAATCGGGCAAACTAAAAACATGCTTTCCCGCACCAAGACAATGTGCATTTCGCTTTTTTCGGCGACAGTGTTGTTATTGGGCGCGAATTGCATCATCCCAGTGCAAGGTTTCACCAGGACTCCACCAAAAGTAAGCGTTCAGAATATTGTGGCTAACCGCAATGATGTGAGTAGGGCCGACCACAAATTTGTATTTACCTTGACTCACATCGCCAAGTCATCGCCTTTTGGACTTGTTGGGGTTACCTGGCGCGGGTCATTGTCAAGTGACGCGGTGATCGAAGTTAAGGTGCGAGAAAATTCTCAGTGGTCTACCTGGCAGCAACTTACCTACAGTCCAGATCATGGGCCAAGTGCAACAAGTTCAGAATTTAAGAAATCCAGAAGTGGAACTGACCCACTAATTACGGGCATGAGTACTGGAGTGCAGGTCCGGCTCATCACTGCGCACCGAAAGTTGCCCAAGGACATCGAAGTTTCCTTAATTGCTTCAGCGTCCTGGGCTAACGACATCCAAGTTGTCAGAAGCGCACGCGCTTCGGTTACCATGCAAGCCAGACGCGGCTCTGTAATCACTAAAACCGGCGCATTAGTTAATCGGCCAAATATTGTCTCGCGCTCCGAATGGGGAGCCGACGAAAGTTGGCGCGATCCATCGCCGCGGGTTTCCAAAAAATTAATCGCGGGTTTCATTCATCACACTGCTACGACAAATAGCTACAACCCTGCCGATGGACCAGCGCAGATGCGAGACCTGTATGCCTACTTCACCAAAAGTTTGAAATATTCAGACATGGGTTACAACTTCTTGGTGGATCGATATGGCGTTATATATGAAGGCCGAGCCGGGTGCGCCCTGTCTAATCCGGGAAATTGCGATGGCCCGTCGCTACCGGTAATTGGTGCACATACCGCTGGAATGAACGAGAACACCTTTGCAATTTCAGCTATTGGGAACTTCCAGACCACGCCGATTTCAAAAGACACGGCTACATCATTGGTAAATTCAATATCTGCTTTGATGGCCTGGAAGATTGCGCCATATAACTTAGATCCAAATGCGATCGCACACATTCCTTCTACTGATACCTCTGGGTTATCTCAATACCAAAATGGACAGACCGCCAATGTCTCAGTCATATCGGGACATCGCGATGTTGGTCGAACCGTGTGTCCCGGAAAATATCTTTATGCTTATGTGCCCACGATTAGGAATCAGATAGCTGCGTTGCTTGTCGGCAATATCGAGAACTTCACCGTAACCCCAGTAGCGCAACTTGCGACTAATGTGCAACCGGTGACTATTTCAGCCAAGGTGCCAGTGACCAGCAACTGGAACATCACGATTTCCGATGCTAATACTGGCGATGTGGTTTCGGCAGTCACGACCAAGCAAACAGTGGATGCTCCGATTAATTATCAGTGGATGCATACCGACAGTGCCGGGCAACTGCTACCGGCAGGTAACTACGCAATTTCAATTAGCGCCACTGTTCAAGAGCGGCAATTCCCCGTTCAAACAACGATGGTGCTTTTGGGACAGACACCGGCGGCAATAACCGGTGGGAAAATGCAGCAAACCTCCAACTTCAGCGCACTGCTAACCTGGCCCATCCAGAGCGAATCGATTCCGTTGGTTGATGCAATTTATTACCGCACGTCACTAAATAAGGGGAGCACCTGGTCTGCTTGGCAGCAGGTGCCTGATGGGAGCACTCAGCAGTCATTTCGAACGAGTTTGCCTTCGCGAAAAATCTTGATTGAAGTGAAGCAGGTAAATGCCATGGGTGAATCACCTGCCGTACAGTTCAGCTATAAATCTAAATCCTGAGTCAATTAACCATTCCTACCTATGACAGACTGAACTTATGATTGAAGCAATTTTGCTAGTTGGCGGACAAGGCACCAGATTACGTCCGCTAACTATCTCCACTCCAAAGCCAATGCTCCCTGTGGCCGGATTCCCATGCACAGAGCATCAGATAGCCCGAGCTCGCGAAGCGGGGATTGGGCGAATTGTTTTAGGCACCAGTTATCGTGCTGAGGTTTTTGAAGAGTATTTTGATCATGGTCAAAGCGCTGGCGTGGAACTCGTTTATGCAGTTGAAGATGTGCCATTGGGGACCGGTGGCGCGATTCGCAATGCGGCCAAATTTTTGACTTCTGGTCCTGACGACCCAGTTGTGATATTTAATGGCGACGTGTTAACCGGCTTAGATATCGCTGGCCTAATTCAGAAATGGCGCGATGCCAATGCGGATGTGGCGCTGTATTTGACCAGAGTTGAAGACCCCCGAGCTTACGGACTGGTGCCGACTGATGAAACTGGCAAGGTTCTAGAATTCCGCGAGAAGCCAACCACGCCGGAAGAGATTGTCACTGATCAGATAAATGCCGGTTGCTACATTTTCCGCCGCAGTGTTATTGATTCGATTCCTGATGGCGTACCTGTTTCAGTTGAGCGCGAAACTTTCCCAGCCCTTCTCTCTGCGGGTGCCACTGTGATTGGCGTTGTTGATGAAGGCTACTGGCTCGACCTCGGTACGCCTTTGGCGTTTGCCCAAGGATCGGCGGACTTGGTTCTCGGTAATGCGCCGTCGCCATTAGTGCTTACCCAAACCGGCGAATCATTAATCGACTCAACGGCGAGAGTTTCGCCTTCGGCTGTAATCGGTAGCGGGACCTATGTGGGCCCAGGTGTGCACATTGGTGATGATGCGGTTGTACATGCCTCAGTAATCTTCGCTGATGTTGTGATTGAAAGCGGTGCTCGCGTTTTGCAATCCATCGTTAGTACCGGTGCACACATCGGGGCGAAGGCAAATCTGGATGAGTCAGTAGTTGCAGAGCGGGCAAAAATCGGCGCTGGAAGTCAGTTGCTACCTGGTTCCAGGGTTTTTCCTGATGAAGAAATCGCGCCGAACGCCCAAGTGGAAGTTTGGCCAGGCGAATAGTTACTTATCGCGTCCTTTTTCATCCAGCTCAGCGAGGTATTGCTCAAGCGCCGCAGCCAATTCATCGCCGGTCGCTAAATTTTCCTGCTCAATTGATGAAAGTTCTCGGCGGGACTTCATCACATCGTCATGTTGCTGCTCCAGTGATGCAACAACTTCAAGGTTTTCGTCTACTTCAGAAATCTGTTGATTAATCTGAGCATCCATTTCAGCGGAGGCTTTGCGCAAGTCATCGCGTGGAATCATGAGCCCGGTGTTAAGGGAAATTTGATCGACAAGGGCAAGCGCAGCTTTTGGATACTCACTGTTAGCTAAGTAGTGCGGGACGTGCGCCGCATAGCCAACTGCAGGTAGTTTTTGCTGCCCCAGGTTTAACTCAATCAATCCGGACATGCTGCCCGGAATTTCTACCTGACCCACCCACGGTTGGTGAATTCCAAGCAATTCGGGATCGCTTGAGTGCGCGGTTATCTCGACTGGCCTGGTGTGTGGAGCGGGCCAAGGAATTGCGTGAATTCCGACAGTCATGCGAACTCCGTAGGTGCGAATAAGTTCAACCACACTTCGCACCACGCTCTGCCAACCAAGATCTGGCTCTACTCCATGGAGCAGGAGAAATTTCTGACCCTCAGCGTCAGTAATTTCGCTCAGTGTAAGGTGCGGCAACTCCATTGATTCGTAGTGGTCCGAGTCAAATAGCGTTTTTGGCCGACGAGCTCGATAGTCGTAGAGCCCGTCGATGTGAAAATAGGCCACTGGTCGATTCTCTAAAGTTTCTAAGATATGTTTGATGGCCAGTCGGCCACCAGCCCCAGCATCCATGAAGCCAGTAAGTCCGTGCACTAACACGACGCCCGAAGCTACACCATCGTCGAAGTCATGAGCAGGCGGGACAACGAGAGTGTACAAATCACCTGCTGGATACATCGCAAAACTCCCTTTAAAAAATGTGCTAACTCTATTGTCAACGATATTCCCATGATTTACATTCCCGAAACCTCTAGCCGATAGCGCTGGTCTGGGTTTAATCCACTAAAGTTAGAAAATGCCAGTGATGGCAGTGGGCCTCTAGCTCAGTTGGTAGAGCAACGGACTTTTAATCCGTGGGTCGACGGTTCGAGCCCGTCGGGGCCTACTTATGCAGTTCATTAGTCAGGGGAGGGTCCTGTGCGTGTCCTAATTCGCCGGTTCCGCACTCTACTCCGACTAGTTGGTCGAACTATTCGTCGCTTCCGCAATTCAGTGGCTCAATTAGCCACAGCCGCAGTTATGCAATGGCTCTTCAAGCGTAAGAACTATGAATCTGTAGTCAGAATTGGTCAGCGGGCCGAAGCTAGATTTGGGATTCATGCCAATTCAGAGGCTATTCGAGCTCAGGCCTACCTGCAGATGGGTCAAGTTGAAACTTCGCTTTTGCATGCAGGACAAGCGGTCAAATTAAATTCCATGTCACTCGAGCGTCGCGCAGCTTTACTCGGGATCATGGGCCGAGTCAACGAGACGGATCGACGATGGCATGTTTCGGTGTCACCGAAGTATCTCGCGCCGCAAACTCGTGAGCCAAAGTCGGTCCTCTATCTAGCAAAAGAGTCTTTGCCATGGCAGAACAACGGTTACTGTACGCGTTCGCATGAAACCTTGCTGGCCATCAGAACAGCGGGCTACCATCCGGTTGCAGTGACTTTGCCGGGATATCCAGAAAAGCAAAAGGACATCACTAGCAGCACGGTTGAAGGCATCGAATATCGACACATTTTGCCGGGTTCGCTGCCAGTGATGAAATTGCCTTTCGACAAATCAGTCCAGTTCTCAACAGATTTGTACGCCGTTGAAATGCAAAAAATTCGACCAGAGATTCTGCACGTTGGCTCCGGGCACCGTGGCTATGAAACTGCGCTTGTCGGCGAGGCATTATCGCGCTGGGCGGACATCCCGTGGGTCTATGAAGTCCGCTCATTTTTTGAAACGACTTGGACTGCCGATAGTCGTTACATGGAGAACTCGGATTATTTTGAGCGCCGACTCAAGACTGAATCATGGGCTATGGCTAAAGCGGATTTAGTAATTACCCTCTCGGGACCAATGCGCGACGAAATTATCAATGTGCATGGCATAGATCCTGAGCGAGTTGTGCAGTTGCCAAATGCGGTAGATATCACCCGATTCGAAAAGGCTGAACCCAATCTAGAACTCAAGAAAAAGCTAGGGCTTGATGGCAGCTTTGTTCTGGGTTACGTCTCGAATCTGGATCACTTCCGAGAGGGACAAGAGGTTCTGATCGAAGGCGTGGCAAAGTTGCGCAAACGCGGAATCAACGCGAGCTTGCTATTGGTTGGCGAGGGTCGGCGCCGAAAAGAATTAGAAGCTTTGGCGAAGAAGCTTGGCCTTGGCGCTGCCGCAGTATTCACGGGAAATGTTCCGTTTGATGAAGTCGACAGTTACTACTCGCTGATTGATTTATTTGTGGTGCCACGAGTTGATGAGCGCGCAGGTCGATTGGTCAGTCCGATGAAACCGTTTGAAGCGATGGCTATGGAAGTGCCGATCATGGTCAGTGATCTGCCTGCACTTGTGGAAATTGCGCAGGATGGCCGTTGCGCAGTGTTCAAACATGAAAATCCGCAGGACTTAGCCGATGTAGCGCAAGACTTGATTGAAAATCCAGCGAAGATGACTGCCTTGGTAGATGCGGCAAAAGTCTGGGTGAAAACCGAACGCACTTGGGATGTAAATGCCCGAACTCTGGCCCAGGCCTATGAGTTAGCGCATCAGAATTTTCTTGCTCGACGGAAGGCGGGAACTAATGTTGGCTAACTTCCTAGGGCGCTACTCGCGCCACGTTGTCTCCGAAACGATGAACGCCCTAGACGCACTTGATTGGTCGGGCGGCTCAGTACCAACGGTGTGGGCTTATCCAACATCCTTCGAAGGCAATCCATTTCAGCGCCTGCTTTACCGCAGGATGCTTGACCACAACATTTTGATTGCCCCAACGAACACCATTGAAGCCACCCTAGAACTGCAGAAGCGGCTGCCATCCCAGGTGCCTTTGGTTGTGCATTTAAGTTGGCTTCACCTGGTACTAAAGGGAAGCGCTAATGAAGCAGAAGGCAAAGCTGCAATCAAGGAATATTTTGCTGGCTTAGATAAGCTCAAGGCCAATGGGGCAAAAATCGTCTGGACTGTACACAATGTACTGCCACATGACTCTCGACTACACGACCTGGAAGACTCACTGAACCAGGGAGTGTATGACCGAGCTGATTTAGTGCACATTATGAGTCCACGGACTCCAGAGATGTGTCAGCCATGGTTCCCACTAGATTCACAAAAGTTGTGGCATGTGAATCATCCTTCTTACCACGGCGTTTACCCTTCCTGGCAAACCAAAGCCATGGCTCGACGCATGTTGAACATCCGTGAATCGGACTTAGTTTTCGTGCTTTTCGGCGCGATCAAGCCCTATAAGGGCCTAGATGATTTAGCGGCTGCCTTCGATCGCCTCTGCCTTGAGGTTTCGGCCAAACTGGTAATTGCTGGTGAAACGGACAGTTCGCCAGCAACCCGGGAATTCTTAGCCTGGGCAAGTACGCATCCGAGTGTAATTCTTCAAGATGGCAAAGTTCATCCGAAC
>Ga0114962_10001843_pt1 | contig 18098 bp, 9 predicted proteins | sample C_130820_MF_Meta_FD_87017 | JGI IMG/M metagenome (GOLD analysis project Ga0114962, IMG submission 87017) | Freshwater microbial communities from Lake Croche, Canada to study carbon cycling - C_130820_MF_MetaG | ecosystem: Environmental > Aquatic > Freshwater > Lake | place: Lake Croche, Canada...
GCTGTTGGGGTTGGGGTGAGTGTGATAGTTGGTGTAGGAGTTGGAGTACCAGTTGGTAAAGGTGTTGGTGTAACAGTTGGTGTGGGAGTTGGGGTTGGTATAGGAGTTGCTGTTGGTAGTGGTGTTGGTGTTAATGTTGGAGTACTAGTTGGTGCTGGTGTTGGTGTTGGTGTTGGAGTAGGTGGTATTGCAATATAAATTGCAGTACCTCCACTAAAAGTACAATCTTTTCTATCATTATTACCAATAGCGGTAATACCAAAATTTAAATATTTTTTTACAGTACAATCGCTTGGACCATATTTGTATGATGTAAATCTTATTTTTTCATTACCGTCAATATCTATATAAAATTCATAAGATAATAAAGGTGCTATTTCAGTTGTACCTGTAATTCCTGAATAACCTATTGAGTTTCCGTATGTATTATTATCACCTAATTGGTCTCTTGTATGACCATAATATCTATTAATATAATTAATAGACCCATCTATTGCTTTTTTCCATAATGACATTATTTCAGTCCAATCAGGATCTAATGTATTATTAATTGTTTGTCCTGTTGCTAAAGTGTCAGAGGTATAAGTATATAATCTAGCACTTAAATCGTGTGTTGTTGTGTCTCCAGAAACTAAAACATATGTTGATGAGTTATTTGAAGAGCCTGAATAATTTACTCCATCAATTTCAAATGTTGGAAAAAATTTAATATATCCATCGTGTTCTAATTCACCTAATTCATCAACTTCACTTGACAATCCAAGTTCGGTATCCATAAAATTAATTTCATGTTCAAAATAATGTGTAGTTCCACTTGTTATTTCAGGATAAACAAAATCATTAATTTCAATTGGTTGACAACCATATTTGTATTGATACTTTGATCTACCAAAAATATTATTTTCAATTAGATTTCCACCAGTCCACAATGTTGTTGCAGGAATAATTTGATCCAAAACACTTGTCCAATATGGACTCATTTTTTGTATAAACAAATTAACATCTGTAAAATTATAAGGTGTAAATCCTGTTTGAGTAATATAACTATTGTAAATGTCTTCTAATGAAATATAATTCTTTTTATATTTTATTGTATTAGAATTTTTAATTTGTTGATTCAACATTAAATCAACATACTCCGCAAATGTAACCCCTGTTTGTGGTTCCAAACTATTTGTTCCAAAGGTTAATGTTAAATCTCTTGATTTGCGATAGATATCATAATCTATTGCTTGAGATGCCGATAGATAAACTTCAATATTTTTTCTGTTTAATATTAAACCTGAATCGTCATTTAAAAATTCTAATTGATCATTATCAACCACACTTTGTAATTCATAACCAATATCTAAACCCGGTAATGTTCTATATAAATCAAAATAATCTTCACCATATGTAAATGATGCATTTTTTGTTTTAATTGTTTTTGTGTAACCCGTTAAAATTGAATTATCTGTGTCAATAATACTTGGTGATTTGTGATCAGTTGTATTATCATACCAACCTGAACCCATTTGAAAAAACACATCATCAGTTGATCCCGACATTGATCTTGGTAATAATGTAATAGGATCTACAGGATATCCGTATGTATTAAAACTTGTACTACCTGTTGTTACAACTTTACTATAAAGATATGTTGTTGGATTAAATGATGTTGTGGTAATTAATTTAGTTCCCGCGATTGCTTTATATATGTCACCTTTTAAATCATTTGTTTTAGGTAATGATGTTACCTTGTAAACATATTGATTTATTTTAATCATTGGTTCAGGAGCACCTAAAAATCTTAAAAAGAATTCTAATGATTGTCTTGTACCTTTTGATTTATAAATGAAAGCTAAATTCACTAATAACCTTCTATAGAATTCATATTCAGCATCCAATAAAGATGTGCCAGATACTAAACCAGAATATTGTGTTGATGTTTTAGTATATAATAATTCATCTAAACTTTTTTCATCAATTAAATGAACGGTATCTAAACCTAATGTGTTAGCTAAGTTCTTTAAAAGAACATCAGGGACATTATTAATACCGTCATAACTTACATTTCTCATGTAAGCAATGTTATCTATATATTTTTTAACGCTATCAAAACTTTGACCGTATAATTGGAAAATTGATTGTGCCTTTTGATCAGGTGTGTCAAATTCAAATAATTGAGGTGAGGCCAAAAATCTAACAAATAAGTTTGATTTATAATCATCAATTTCATTTGCAACATTACTTAAATTATTAAGATACTGATCATAAGCTAAACCTGTAATTTGTAAGTTCCATCCATCTTTTGATAAAGGCCAAGTATAACTTACTGAAATTAAATCTGTTTTGGTATTATCTGAACTATCTCTTGGTACTTTGAAACTTGATGTGTATAATGGAGAAGTATTTCTATTTAAAAGACTTTCTTCTAAATCATCTAACCCATTAAAAAACTCTTCAATTACTCCGTCATTTGGTTTAATTAAAATATCATTTGTATAACTGGTTAATCCACTAAATGGATTTCCTGTTACATTAAACGAAATTACATTATTTTTATTCGGTTCTGTATAATTTAAAATATTATATGTAATTCCACTAATATTTAAAACATAACTTTTATAATTTGTATAAAAATCTCTAACTACATTTGTTGAACTAACTATGGTGCCACTATTTGGTGTTTTTGTTACAATACCAAATGGATTATATAACATACTATACTCAACATTAAATTTTGTTGTATTTGTTGATTTAGTATAAACAATATTATTTGCAGTTGATCTACTTACACTTACTAAACTTTTTGAGTCAATAAGAATAGCCGCGGGAAAATTAGTAATAATATTTGTTGTTGAAACTCCTATTCTACTTACCAATGAACCAAATAAAGACTTACCCGCATCGGCACTTGAACCTTTAAATTTAACCGTCTTTTTTCTTTGTGCAATTTGATCGGCACTTAACGCAACCGTTTCTTGTTTTAAATCATCTAAAGTTAAAAAATCAGAAAATGGATTTGTTTTAAAGTTTTTACTATCTCTTTGGATAACATTACTATCTAAAGCAAAGTTCGTATTTGTTAACTGCGCAGTCCCTGTGGTGATTTGTACACCAACTAAATTGTCACTAAAAGTATCGGCACCTGTTGCAGCCTGAATTGGAACTTTATATTTTGCCATTAGATATTAGTAATTGTATCAAAGTTTAAAGTTTCATCAATATCTGTACGCTTTTCCCTAACCTCATAAAGAGTATCGTTAAAGTCATCTTTAATTTCAAATAGGTTATATTGTTTATAGATATTGTTATCTTTATCATAGATTGTGTAAATACCCGGAGTAACCGCCTTAGTTTGATTACCGTAAAGAGCATTTGCAAGTGTTGATGCATCGTATTCAACCATATCAATTTCTATTGTGGTCGGGTTAAAATATGTATTTGACAAAATAACTTTTTGACCTGGACTACCAATAAAAGGAATCGTATTTGGTTTGTTTGATGGAGCCGAAGATGGTGTTATTGTTAAAAACATAAAGTTTGTTGCACCTTCACTATATTGATATCTTACTGATTTTTGTGTTGAACTTGTTAGGTTAGCTGTAACTGGTGTACAGTAAAAAGAAGATGTAACAATCTTATAAAAATTAGGTAATTTCTTATTGTCAGCGGTATTAATATATTCTACTCTATAACCTACTAAACCTTGTGGTGTAAATTTATTTCTATCACCTGTTGGGACTTGTGATAAATCTATAATCAAACCTCTAACAGAAGGTAATGAAGCTAAGACACCACAATCCATAATTGTAGTTCTAACTTGTTTAGGTCTTAAATGAAGTGTATATATTCCTAATTTATTAAAATCACTTGCACTTAACTGTAAATTATACATACCTCCTAAAACCTCAACTTTATCCGTTCCACCTGTACTACCGTTATGATATACCGGAGTTAGAACTTGGTTTGATGTTAATTTTTTTAGTGTAACCGCAGTTGTTGAGATTCTATCAGCTGCATAATGATATAGAATTTCCACATCATCTGGTGATACATCCGCTGGTCTAATTATTCCGTAACTACCTACTGCCATTTTCTTTTATTTATAAATATAAATCTTATTGTTTTTTAATATTAAAATATCCATTTCCGTAGACATCTAATTCACTCATATTATCAATTTCCCCCAATCTAAGGTTTGGTTCCATAATTCCTTGTCTTCCCCTCTCCACAAAAATGTCCGAATAAATGGTTGGGTCATCAATAAATCCTATGAAATGTTCGTTTCTTGTTATCACATTATTAAAAACCTCTTCTTTAGTAAACGCAGAAGTAGTTCCTGTAATCATTGTGTATCCATCAACCAAGTCCATGTAATATAAACTACCTGAGTCACTTGGTAAAGTGTAACCGGTATATAAAGATCCTGAATATGAACCTGTTGTGTACAAAGAACTACTTACCGTAGTTTCTCCATATTTTTTTAATTCACCAATTTTACTACCACCTATTGCCATATATTTGAATATGGTATTACCTGTATTGTTAGTATAATCTAAATTGTTTAAATAATTTTGTGTTTGTCCCGTTAGATTTGAATATGCGGGTATTGTCATTCCTGTAAATGTACCCATTGGATTTGGTTTTGATAAATCTTGTGGGATTGTTACAATTTTGGTTACTTTTTGTGTGGTCCAAGGAGAATCAATACCAACTGTTATTGTATAGTTGGTGGTTCCTGTATATGTGTGAGTAACTGAAGGTAAGTTAGTATAAAGAACCCCACTGTTAACTGTTAATCCAGATATCTTTCCATCACCCCAATTAATTGAATAAGTTTGATCTACAATTTTTCTTAACTTATCTGGATTTACAGTATTATAAACTGTAACCGTTGATCCTGTTTGGGTATAGGAAAAATTACATAATTGCTCTACTTGTTCCATATACCCGTCAAAAGAAACCATGACTCCCATTTCGTCAGCCTTTGCTTCCAAAAATATGGGTAAGTTATATGTTGTTCCTGATTTGTATAATATGGTATATTCGTTGTTATTCATTATACTATTCCTCCTTTTTGATAAAAATTAATTGGGTTTATTGTTGATCCACTATTACTACCAATTCTATTATTTCCTTTACCACTACTTGTATAAGGATAAACAGTATAAGTTCTTTCAAAATTATCAAAGTCAATTTGATAGTACATATCATTTTGTTCTGTTATTGTGTGACCTGTTGAAAATGAAGTATTTGTAAAATCTATTATGTCTCCGTTTTTTGCATCAAAAAATTTAGCAGTCATGAAAAATGTATTTATTCCATGATAATAATTTCTATTATATGTTACATTACAATTTGATATTGTAAAAGTTTGTCCTGTCCATCCCGATAATATTGTAGTTCCTGTTGGGATATTAATTTGTGTTATTTCATTTATTTGATTAGTAAATAAAATAGTTGTTGTTGATCCCGTATTATTAAAAGTGTATTTATCTAATGTGGTTGTTCCACTCAAATTTGTTTCAGTTAATGCACTTTCGTCATCAAACCAAAACAAATACATATTTTCTTTATTTCTATAATTTGATCCTGTAAAAATTGGAACATGAATATAATAACCAAAATCGGCACCCGTATAAAAAAACTTTTCTCCTAACGGTAATGATAGATTTTTAGCATTTACCAATCTTCTATTTTGTCTTGTTGGTGGTTCACATATCAAAGTGGTTCCTGAAATAACTCCAGGTGTTTTATATAACTCCAATCTAAAAAAACTTTGTGTTGATTGTTTAGTCATTAATTCATTTTCCACAGTTGTAATTCCAACAGGATTATAATCCAAAACATATGTTGATCCGCTTATAAAATAAAATTTAAACCATATGTCTGTTTGATTTATTGTTGTACCGCTGATTGTACTATTATATGGTTTATGAATATATCTAACAGTTTCATAATTAATTGCCGGATTAATAATATCATTTAAAACCTCTTGTTCAAACTCCATAAGATTTTCTTGCCAACCTAAGTCAGTCCTAAAATCTTGTTCTGTATTTAAAACAATTTTTAAATCGTTGTTACTTTTTAATATCTCCACTAACAGTTAGTTTTATTTTGATAATTATTATAACTACTTAAACCATCTACTTTATTTGTATATGATTTTTCATTTCTTAAATAAAAATTAATATCATTTACAACATAATGTGTGTTATTTATAAATGGAAATTTAGTTCCGTTACCTTCTTGATCTATAAATCCATGATCATATAAATCTCTCCAATACCATAGTTTGGTTTTTTCATCAAATACCGCATTTTCAGGTAAATCAATAAATGTTTGTGGTTGACCTGGGTCTAATTTAGAATTTTCTATATATGGTGATAATTGTCTTAATTTAATTCTATGGTGTGGTTGATAATAATAACCAACGGTATTACCGGTTGTTGCTCCTGAATAAAATGATCCTTGATCTTGTTGGTGATCAAATAATCTAAATCCATTGCTAGTATTTTTTACATGTGAAAATTTATGAAATGTTTCACTTATAATTCTTTCTTTCAATTCTTTTTTATTGTATTCCACAAATGCGCCTGTTAATACCGTACCAACGGGTAATGTGGTACCTGCGGTAAATGTGCAACCAGATGTGTTACCTGTTATTGTTTTTGTACCTATTGATGTTTCGGTATTACCTGTAAATTGTTTATCTATCCAAGTATCGTGAAAATTAAATTTATAACCAACTTTCGGTGGGTAATTAAATAATCCATTTCCATTTTTAAAAATTATACTTACATATATTTCAGTAGGAGTATAATTTAAATTATTTTTAATTCCCGTTAATGAAAATGTTTCTTTAAAATCAAATAAAACTGATTCTTGTCTATTTCTCTCAACTAATACATCATTTTCAAACAATTCATTTTGAAATAATATTTTTCTTTCTTCTTCAAATAAAGTAGATTCAAATCCAACTTTATCCATTATATATTTTTGATCGTCTGTTAATGTTTTATGTTTGTGAACATAGTATGTTGATGTTGATTCAGATATATTATTAATATCGATACATCTTTTACCTAAAACTAATAATAGTCCATTTAAAGTAAACCCACTCGTAAATTCACTTTTTAATAAATTAATAACATATTTTTCAGAATTATATGTTTGATTGCCAACACTATCTATGTAAAATATTTTATTATTAATACTAACCCCACTTGTTAATGTACTTCCTGATAAAATTATATATTCACCTTGACTCATACCATGTTCTACAGGTGAAGTTAGAATATATGTATTTCCACCATCTTCAACTCTAAATGGTATACCATCTCCTGATTTGAATTTATATGTTTTATTACCATTAGTATCTCCCGATAAAGTATATGTCATACTATATCCACTATCTTGCCCATAAACATAACTCAAATATAAATTCCAATTTTTATATGGTGCCTCAATTGATGTTATTGATGTATGATCTGTATATCTACCTGAGGGTGTTCCGTCGTAAAATGTTATTTGTGGTATAACACCTTCAGAACCTAATGTTGATCCACTTTGTGGATTAGACAATTCCCTAATAACATCATTTCTTAAAAATGCAAATTCATTATATGGTACATATCCTAAAAAATTACCGTCACTTCCGTCACCATATAAATAAAGATTTCTTGCTAATGGTTTATAATCAGTATAACCTGAATACATATTACGAAAAATCATTTTTATTTTACCATATATTTTATATTCGGTACTTTTATTTCTTTCGGTATCAAATAAATCTGCTTGATTTAAAATAACATCCATATCACCTTCACGAAGTAACACTTCATCATTTTCTAATTTAACATTTAAGTTTAAATCTTGTTCGTCCGCTTTAAAATACCTTTTACTTGGTAATAATATTTCTTTGTTTTCCATTATTCTGCTGGTGGGAATGCCCCTTTAGGACCGAATAGGTCAATAAATTTATCAAGCCCCGTTTTGCCGGCTTTCAGTCCAAAATAAAATTGGAATGGTGTTGATAGTATCTGTTTAGTTCCGTTATAATAATCTTTTCTTTGTGGTAATATAAAATCAACTCCTGTATTCCAAGGTATTGTTTGCCACCCATCAGTACCATTTGTTCCTGCTGATCCATTTCTAATATATAAAGTACCACTAGTAGGGTTAACTATTTCATTTGATGAACTTTTTAATACGGTATAACCCGGATATTCTGAATTATATGTTGTATGCGTGGAACCTGATGGTATTATAACATCAAATTCAATTTCGTTAGTTAAATTCATTCCACTAATTGTGAGACCATTAAAATCATTTGTTATCGGTAATAAAAGAAATTGATCTGACACATCGTTTGTTCCTCCGGTAAATTTATAACCATAGGTCATACCTTGTAATGGTTGTAAATTACCATTTGCAATTGAAATTGGTGTTGTATAATCCCATGATTGGTCATCAGAAGTAGCTTCAGTTGTTCCACCAAATCCTGTTCCTTTTTTATCCCATAAATAAAATGGGACTTTTTGTGATGATTCAGTTAATCTTCCAGGTTCATTTAAACATAATCTAACCCTTTCACCATCTTCATCTAATTCAAATGTTACAGGTAATGGTCCCCAATATCCATCTTTTTTAAACACCTCAGGATATAAATCGGGATCTAAAATTTGATATGAATACCCAATATATTTTGGATTTTGTAAGTCAAACTCTTCAATACCCGCCTCATTATTTATTGATATTAATTGTAATAAATCTCCATCAAACACTTTATTAAAACTTTGACCTGTAAATCCTCCATTGTCAAAAAAATTATCAATTCCAAAATTATTATTACTTACATCCATTCTATAGTTAATTGCTAATCCCATTAACTCACCAAAACTCTTAAATGATGTTGGTCCAATTGATCTTGATACGGAACAATTTGGATCTAAATTTTTATCAATACAAATTTCTTTTATAAACTCATCTCTTGGTCCTAAATCAACAATGGTTGTTGGGAACCCCAATATACCATTAGATCTTGTGAATGTGGTTCCATTACTACTACTAAAAGCAGAACGATAATAAAATCTTTGCTGGGTATTAACAAATCTAACGACGTTTCTACAATATTTTATAGCGGTTTCAATTCCTTTATTAACTTTTTTTGCTTTAAATTGAAAGAAATATAATGAACCTGATAACCAATTATCAATAAAACCATAGTTAACAATTCCTCCACAGAATAATTTACCAATTCTTTTTCTTCTTCTGTATTCTCGTAATATTTCCCAAATTCTTGCCGTTGTTTGTGCCCCCGGTACAACCGTAAAGACTCCATTTTGAAATTCCGATTGGCCACTTGGAGTTAATCGTTCATGAGTTTCTCCTTCCCATACAGATACCAATGGTACTCCCGCATTTGGATAATAAAAAATATCGTCAGATAACGTTGATGTATAATTTCTTCCTGAACCATTATCTCCAGATAAATTTGTCGCAGTAACATCACTACCAGGTACAAATGACGCAAAAGGAACTTTTGTTCTTCCTGTTCCTATATAATAGTATGTAATTAATGACTCATCATATGGAGTATCATAAATGTTACAACCTTCCTCTAAATTTAAAATTATATTTGTGTCACCATATTCAGTATCAGTTGCACTTCTTAATGTTAATGTATATGAAAAAGGTTCACCAAATAATGCGCTGTCGTCTTGAAATTTAATATCTGTATATCCTGTTATTGTAATTCCATCTAAATCATATGAGGGTGTTCCACTAAATTCATTTGTTAAACGTGAATCACCATAAGTAATACTAGAAATCATATAATTACTTTGATTCTGAATGAAGGTTACAATATCAATTAATTCACCTGGACAATCTCCTGTAGTATCTGCTGCAAATGAAATTGAACTGACACTCAATGTTCTATTATTTTCAATATAATCTCCAATAATTGTAACTGAACCAACAGAACAATGCATACCAGCTTGTCCTCCAGAATTTATTTGTATTCCTGATGAATTATCACCATTACATTCTTCACATTCAGGATAATTTATTAAATAAAGTCTTCTTTGGGCATTTTCTTGTGCTCTAAATGCTGCTCGTTTTATTGCTCTCGCTAACTTTCGTATCGGTCTAAAATCCGCAGCGTCACCAATAGTAAAAAGTAATTTTACTAATGCATTTAAAAATGTTAATGTTACTAAATTTATTAAATGTTCTGCGAATAAAAGTACGTCAGATATTAATAATGTAAATGTATAATTTTTTGTACCAAAATTTACCGGTGGTGTTAAGTTATCTGCACAGTCTTCTTCTTCGCTTGGAACCAATTCTTTTAATCCTAAATATTGATTTTTTCCAAATATACCATTATTAATGTATGATGATTGTAAAGACGAAACAGTATAAACTTTATTATAATTAAATCTATAAAAATAATCTCTTGGGTAAAATTGACCTCCTTCATTATATAGAATACCGTAATTACTATTGATACTAACCGAGTTTTGTGGATACCCACTCCATTCAGTTCCAAAATAATATGAACTATCTATATCATTTTGATACTCTCTAATATTTGGAACCAAGTAATCCGCATTATTTCTTGCACGTTCAACACCTTTATCATTTAAATTAAATCTAAAACGATAACATGCAGATGTTGCTATACCTTTATTTGGGTCATTTGTATATTCATTTTCACCAAATTCATTTGTAATAACATAATCCATGTTCATTTCTAACGGTAAAACAAATCCACCGTCATCAGGAACATCTTCATCAATTGGAAGATATTCTAAATAAGGCCTATTAAGTTCGTCTTTAATTGGTAAAAATCTAATAGCTTCAATATTAGCCGACTTTGTTGAAAGATCACACTTTCTACCCATTTTCTTTCTTGGAGTACAATTCTTATTAATTGAATTTTTAGCGTTATCCGTATAAACCCCACCAATCAAATATGCGGTTGGTTTTATATTAACTCCTTTATCCGATAAATCAAAATCACTTCTTGTAATACCAATTTCACAAAGTGATTCATTTCCCCAAAATGGATAAACCTGAATAATTCTATCAAATGTTATTACTTGTGGTAATGAATTTAAATCTTCAGATGATTTAAATGAATATTTGTTTTTAAACTTATCAACACCTAAACCTTGTCTAATAAAATCATTAGGTCTAAGTGAGAAACAACCAATATCTGAAAGATCAACATCAACATGAATTGTTTGTGCCCCTGTTGGAACCCCCCAAATCATAAAGTCTCCCGCAGTATTTGTTTTAACCGTATATCTATAATACTTTTCATATACCTCTAAAACTTCTTCTCTTGTTAAAATATCACTTTGGTCAGGAAATGTACCTGTTGCCACATGTCCTCCGTGTTGTTGTCTTGATGGTAATAAATTATATCTGTAATTATTCTCATCTTTATCTGTTGTTTGTTTATAAGGATATAAAAGAGAAATTACAGGATCATTTTCATCATCTGTAGTTAAAGGTACAAAAATAGAAACTCTTACATTACCAACACCAAAACCATTGTTTGCTGTAACTCTACCACAAACCACCCCATAATCGGAGCACATTGATGTATAAATGTCTTGTTGACTGAATTTTAATGATAAAATCTCTAGAATATCAAAGTCTTGTTTAATCTCGACTGTGATCTTTTGATCTACCCCTATATTCGTTGAAATTCTATGCTTTTGTATCATTCTTATAATAAATAGAAACTAACCGATTTTCTACTATTATAACTAAAAAACATTTTAAAATGTAGCCGAACCTAAAGTTTTGACTCTCACCTTAATATCCTTATTTGGGAATCTAATTTGGAAGATTTGATTTGTCTTCATAAAAACAATACTATCTGATTGTGCAATCTCTTTTGTTGTATTATCAACGTATGATTGAGCAACCTCAGAAGAAGAATATTCTCCTCCAACTAAGTTATAAACTCTTGTATCGATTACATTGACAACACCTGAAACACTACCAATAATTTTGTTCAACGCTCCCACAAATAACGGGTCTCCCATTTTTCGTTTAGTATAATCAAAATATTTGATTACATCTTGAATAACGGTTTGTATGATATCAGTTTGATTAGCGTTTTTATCTATGTTTAAATCGATTTGTAGACCCATATCAATGACTTCTCCACTAACTATGTCCAAGTAGTCATTAATCATTTTGTACTCAGAAAGGTAAGTTAAAATGTTAGATTTAAGGGTATTTGAAACGGTGTTAGTTAAGTTACCTGAATCATCATAAGATAATAATTTAATTCTTATCTTATTGTTTTCTTCCATTACACTAACTTTAGCTGGAGCACCAAAGGTAGATGGCATTGTCTCAATCAACGATTTGTAATCGTTAAGAGTAACTGCTCTATTTTGTGCAGCAAAATTGTAAGAAACCATATTACGAATTTCTTCGATTGTTGGTTGGTCTGCACCACCTACAGCCGGAGTTATATTATTAACTCTTAAAGAAGTGACCACTTGTGAATTGATGGTTGAAACCGGTCCGTTAACATTAAATTCAACATCGTCAACATTTGTAATTACATTAACACCTAAATTACTATCTTTTCCACCACCTACACGGTATTGAACAAATAATGTACTATTCATCTTTGGTGTTGCACCTAAAGATGTGTTATTAAGATATGTTGCTAAATTAACCTTTAGTTGGCCTGTCATATAGTTATCCAAATTATCTAACGGATTAACTGTACCTGATCCAAAAGTTAATGAGAAATAACCCTCAGGTGTATATTCAGTTACAAACTTTTTATTAACATCAACAAATGTTCCGGCTGTGAAATTATTTGTATCAGAAACCGCTGTCGGATCTGGAACAAATACTTTATCTTGTATTAAGGATTTTACCTCATACCATTTATTTGTTGTACTACTAAACTCATTTGAGGTAGGGTTATTTGCAAAAGTTGTACCATCTTTATGAATTACATTTGTTACACCTAAAACATTTTGTTCAGGTAAATAAAGTTTTAAGAAAGGTTTTTGGTCTACTTGATTAATAACTCTTCTATATATCTTTGTAATGCCGTTTATTACAGGTTCTCTTTTTGTGATTGTATAAGATAATAATTTATTATTACCATCAAAATTAGGTATTTTTAATCTATTTGGTTCACCCGCATTATTAAATGGTTGGGAAAAATCAATATCATTAATACTTTCAAAGGTCTGTCCTCCGCCTGAAACTTGTGCTCCACTTTTTAATATACCCAAATATCTTACATCTTCTTTATCTCCTCTTACAGGTACTGTAATTGAAAAGTCACACAAAGCAACTGATGGTCTAACTCCTGGTAATCTTATACCATAAGTTTTCGCAATATGAAATAACGATTGTCTTTTTTGAGCAAAATCTAACATTGTTTCTTGCCAAACTCTATCAATATGAAAGTGTAAGTTATCTGCAACCGCAGCATTAATATCTAATAACACCGAATATATCGATGCATCATTAAAGTTTTTTACTAAATCAGGATAATAAGTTTTAGTTAAATTAACTAACTCACCTCTTAATCCGTCAAAATCCCTTGTTGCGTATGAAATCTGTTTACTCATTTTATATGTTTATAATTATAAAGTCGGACGAAGAAAATGCCCCATTATTAACTGTATAACTTATCTTTATTGTTGCGGTATATGGTAAGTCTGAAGCATCTGAAACTCTAAATAACCTTTCATCTTCATTTTGTGTAAAACTTTTTGATTTGTTTGGGTCATCTTCCGCTGACATAATGTCAATAGAATTAATATCTAAATTTGGTATATAATTCTTGACACCCTCTCTAATTTCTTCTTCAATTAAAGTATATGTAATCATATCGTTTTGGTCAAATATAAATTCATATAGTCTTGTTCCAAAATCAGGTAAATAATATCTACTACCCTTTCTGGTTAAAATAAGATGTATTAAATTAGCTCTCACCTCTCTTTCAGGTGTTTCTGTCATATTAAGGTAATCTCCTTTAGGACTGTCTTTAAATGGGTAATCTATACCATATGTTATCGTCATATCTATAAATATAAACAATACGAAAATGGTAATGTATCTAGTTTTAATAAAAAAACCAAGATTTTACTCTTGGTTCTTGTATTTTATTAATTTATTTGTTCTGTTATTAATTCAACATATTTGGTTTTAGATGATAACCCAACAACTCTTTCAACCTCGACCCCATCTTTAATTAAAATTACAGTTGGGACGGATCTTACACCGTATTTCATAGCTTCATCCATATCGTCGTCAACATCGTGTTCTGTAAATAAAACATTATTGAATTGTGATTTTATCTCATTTAATATTGGTGCTAATACGCGACAGGGTCCACACCACGAGGCTCCAAACTTTTTTACTTCTAACATAATTTATTTTTTTTATAAATATCCATTTTAACTTGTACTTCCAGATGGAATCAATTTATAAGGACAATTTTTACATTTATTATTACAACAATATCCTCTTTTTAATAAAAAATGATCGGTAAAAACTAAAAGTCCTGACCGATCATCTATATAATAATCGACACCTTCTATCATTAGATACTTGTAATTTCACAACTACCACCTGAACAACTCATTGCGGCAAAATCGCTAATGTCTTTGTATTGTGGTTTATCTAAAATTTCACCAAAATTAACTTCTTTAAATTGACGAGTAATAGTTTCCCATTTATAAAATAAATGAACGTCTTTTAAACAATAAACCATTTTCTTCATATCTCCTTTAAAGTAATTCTTGGCAAATTTTTTCGCTCTTGATAACCAATATTCTTTTAATATTACTTGTTCTCTAGTTCCCGTTAATGGAATACTTCTATCTAATAATGTATCACAAGCTAACCATAGATTTTGATTAAAATAATGTAATCCATCAATAATTAAACCAGATGCTAATAAAGAACCTTTACCGTAATTTTCAACAACCTCATTTAAATTCAATACTGAAGTAAATGGTGCCTGATTAAAATCTTTGTCTCCATAGTCTGAAATAAAACTAACTGCGGTAAAGAAATCTCTTTCATTCCAAATATAATCTACAATTGCATCTTTGTCATCAATGATAACTGTACAAGATGTATTGTGATTAACCCCTTGATAAGCACATAATTCGTGATTAGTTCCTGCATTTACCCAATGTTGTTGAACTAATTTAATTAACTCAAGATGTTTAATACCTTTCATGTCTTTTTTAAATAAACCATTCTTTGGGTTTTCAACAGGTACAAATACTACATAATCACTTTTAGTTGATGACCATACACTTTCTTCTAATAAGAAAGACATATTTCCTTCTAACCATTTAGCGGTATTACTTTCTTTATTTAATTGCATGATGCGAAAATACTTTTCAGAATGTTCTGGATGAATACCTGATGCGGTACCTAATACAACTGAAGCATTACCTGATGGTTTAACACAAGTTGTTCTTGCGGCTTGGTTAATACCTATCACTGCAGCTACTTCTTTATTTGTATCTTTAACCATCTGAGCACCTTCTTCCAATAATTCGGCATTAAATAATTTAGGATTATTCATCCAACCTGTAATACTAACACCTAATAAAGCTTCTCTTTCAAAGATTGCCTTACTAACTGGTCCTAAATAAGGGAATTCAGTATATCCTGCTTGTAGTGTTCCTAAAATAGAAGCGTCTCTACAAGCCCTTAAAAACTTATCTTTTGTTAGACATTTTTCGGCGTTAATTTCAGTTAAATTACAACCTTGAATACCAAATTTTTCTTTGTTGTTTTTAACATATTCTTCAACATCATTATAATGAATTTTAGAAAAATCAATAGTATCTAATACTGGAATTTTTAAAATTTCAAAACAAGGATTAAACATATCAAACCAACTGTTTGCAAATACAAAACCAATATCATTAGCACCATCATTAAGTTGTACTAAGTAATTGAATTGTTCTTTTTTAACTTCGCTCCTTAATAATAAAACTGAGTTATTACTTCTTCCTCTTTGTGGATTTTCTTGTCTCCAATTACCTGTTTTAGCATGAATCATTTCATCATCATTTGGATCTACAATCATATTCAAAGCCGAACGACGAACTCCACCTGATAATACAGCATCAGCTGAATGACAGATAATATCAAATGCTAAAATTGGTCTGATTTTATCCCCTTCATTAGTTAACCATTTTCCAATTAAAGCCTCAATTTTTTCTAAAGATTGTTTTAAACCTTCTGGTCCAGGTGCTTTAAATCCACCACTAATAAATGAACCTTTTTCTCTTATTTGTGAATAATCAAATTTAACTTCATATCCGGCAAATTCAGGGAAAGGTTGTTCGTCAACAAAATATGATGACATAATAACTCCTAATGAGTTTGCCCATCCTTCAATACTATCTTCAATTACATATGTTTTAGTACCTAATGTTCTTTTTTGGATTCTACTTAAATTGTTTACGAATGGTATAGATAATCCTCCACCGAATCCACAACCAGATAATGCCAAATAGAAAATCTCTTGGAATACTCTATTACGAGCAATGTGTCCTGATGTACAGTTAAACATTCTCGTGTTATGTTTCATGATTTGTTCATGTCTGTATTGTAAGTTTCTTTGTGATGCTAATACTGCTTGATCTTTCATACTCTCAACAGCAGATTGTAAATATGGTTCAATTGCCTCAGCATAATCCACATATTTTTTTCTGTGTCCGTCAATTATGTTCTCACACGCGTCTTCCCACGTTTCGTATCTTTTTTCATCTTCCTTCCATTTGAAATAGTCCGAGTGTAACTTCAAGTCACTCAGAAATTTTTTACCTTTCTGCATTTGTTCTTTTTTCTTTTATGTTTGTTTTATTAATTACTTTCCTGCCACTTGTTGTCTCCTTTTAAATGCTTCTGCGGCTCTGTTAGCATTTATCTGAATTTTTTGTTCTTCATGTCCCAATAATGTACTTTGAGACTCTGTATCAATAAGAAGAAACTCGTTATTGAATTTACAGTTTTGAAATACAACACCATCTCTACCAATACGAGATTTTAATAATGTAAGTGTTGCCAAGTTATGGTCTTTTTGCTCTAATGTTTTACCAATAGATATTATAACGTGAGCAATTTGTGCTTTCTTAATTGATCCACCCATTTGATCTCCAGTTACAACTTCACTTGAAATTGACTCACGGTTGCCTTGTGTTGCCGTCCATATTGCCATTTCAAATTCTCCTGTCATTGATTCTAAACTTCTCATAATAGAACCTTCACCTTTCCATTCTTCACCATTTGTAGATTTATCAGTTGAAATACAATCAACATAATCTATTACCAATAAATCAACTTTTTTAGTTCCGTCAGAATTCATCTTTCTGATTTTATTTTTAATCTCAGAAACTGTAACATTATCACTTGCCAATTTTAATAACTTTAAACTACCTTTAGATTTAGCTTGAGCTTCCTCTACTTTAGCTTTTACTTCTTCTTTAAATTCAGGTTGACTATCAGGTGCAATTTCAGTCCAAATCGTATAGTGTTTTCTTTTGATATTACCTGGATTGTCCTCAAAGAAAATTTGTACAACGTTATAACCTAAGTTATATGCGGTGTTAGCAAACTTAGTAAGTAAGGTAGTTTTACCAGTACCTGTAGGAGCCAATACAACCCCTAATTCTCCGATCCCTAACCCACCCTTAAGTAAGTTGTCGATTCCCACAATACCTGTCGGTAATGGGTGTCTAAAGTCCTTTTCTAACGCTCCATCAATATCATGAAATACATCCGTCGCTTCATCATTTGAAATACCAACTTGTAATGCCTTTTGAATGATTTGTTCAATTTTATTATATGCCTCAAATTCACCACTTTCAATAATACTCTGTACACTTTTTAACTCTCTTTTCAAGTTTTGTTGTTTACAGAAATTAAGCGCTGTATCTTTAACATACTCAATTTGAGATTCATTGTTTTTAATTGCTTCTAATGTGTCTACGTGAATTTTAGAGGAATCTTTGTTACCACCTTCAGCCATGATTTTCTGTGCCAATGTATTATAATCAGGAATTTTATTGTAATTCTTATAC